>Ga0123342_1000053_pt1 | contig 115985 bp, 48 predicted proteins | sample Turbeawhitnodule_FD_89960 | JGI IMG/M metagenome (GOLD analysis project Ga0123342, IMG submission 89960) | Root nodule microbial communities of legume samples collected from Mexico - Turtle bean Mexico white nodule | ecosystem: Host-associated > Plants > Roots > Nodule | place: Mexico: Nepantla... | reverse complement strand
TCTCCGTGACAAATTGAGAATCTTAAATCTGACCGGGAGGTATTTTTAGGGTTCGGACCTAAACAACAATACTTAACATATTTGAGTGCTAGGAATAGACTTGAAATGTTAATTGCTATTAAAGCAATGTTAATTGCTATTAAAGCTTCGTTCTAAGTTGTTCTTATAAGTATGCGAGGGATCGATAGTTAGGGAACATTCTTAAGGATTTTTATACGGACATCAATTTTAATTAAAGAACTTAATATTAACATGCTAATCAAAATAAATACATGAGAGTGAGAGAGATGAAACTTAATCCCAATTTTTCCAATTGAAGCAACTAATTCTTTGTTTGTTTTCTTATTGATCAGTGCCAACATAATCACTTCACACTCTTTTTTAGTGTTCTGTTGTTATATTTAGCGAATATTGTACTCGATGATTTCACTGTTCTTTGTGGGATCGATATCCGTCCTTAGGGACAATTATTACTTCTGACAAACGCGGTGCACTTGCCGTAAAAAGTCATCAGTAATTTATGTGAATGATTTATCTTAAAAGAACGTTTTTATTTATAAATAACTCCATTGACCACATTAGCCATCATTAGGTAGAAAAGTTCAATTCACACATGTCTTCTGACCCTTGTTGTTGCTTTACCTGTTTCAGTCACCATTTTCACATTTAATTAATATTAATTGTGTTGATTTTCTGCAAGATAACTTTGCCCCTTTAAACACTATTAATGAATAAAATAGTTATTTTTATCTGGTGAATATAACTTTTAAATTTTTAGTTATCAGCACATCCAAAAGAATAATAACTAATAAAAATCAATTTGAATTTAATTGTATTTTAAAATAAATTGGTTTATTTACTGCAAGTAAGATTCTGAACCCAAAATACAAAAAAACAAGTAGTTTCTTTTTGTCAGATTAAAAGGTGGGAAGGTTTGAATAAAAGGAAATTAGTAAGGCTAATTCATCTCTCATCATTATATTTAATGTTAATTTGATCCAATTTTCAGATTTTTGTCTTATGTAATTTGTTTTTAAGAGTTGTTGGTATCATATTTGGCTGTGGCACATGGATGTTGATTGTCTCATTTGACTAAAGATAACCAAGACAGATAGACATGTTTGGAAAAAATCATAAGAAAAATATGGGGATTATTTTTATTTAATATTTTCTTTTAATGTTATCAGTTCACTAGTGTGTTCGGAAAATATTTATTCAAAGTTTTATATTTTTTTAGTAATCAGACATGTAATATTTATAATGATGTTGCAAGACTCTCCATGTGTGTCTATATATAGGTTAAAATTAGACGAGTTTTATAATTTTTGGTATTCTATTCTAACCGATCGAAAATGTATTAAGTTTAGAAGATGATTAACATAAGAAGAATTAGGTAATACATTTTTAATTATAATTCATGTTAATATAGTTCAACAATATCATAAGTTTAGAAACATATAAATAAGTACGACTTTAAAAAAAAAACACAATTGAGATAACTTCTACCAGTTAGACAATTCACTTTGTCTTTTTAGTCAGTCCATATATTCTCCTTCTTCTATTCTCGGTAAACTCTTCTTCTCGGTAAACTCTTCTTTCCTCAACTCTTGTTCCTCACCTTCAGTTAAGTTCGTTCTCGGTTGGAAGAACACCTAAAAAAAATAATCATACGCTCAATTTAGTATCAATATTTGGTGTAATAAATGCGTAATAATTTGAGTTGTATTTACATATTTCTAATTCGTCCTCATACTCTTAGAGCTAAGATTAACTCATAGATTATAATTAAAAATATACTATCTAATCATACATATGACTTGGTTTTACTAATCATCTTTTAGAGTTTAATATATTTTTAACATATCGATCAGAAACGGTACCAAAACTTATAGGAGTCCTCGTATATAATAAATAAATAAATATATATATATGTATATATATATATATATATATATATATTATATATGATGATGCAGAGTTATCAGAAAAATGAATAAACAGATAGGAGTAAGATGGGAGGATGAGTGGAGAAGCCCCACAGTGTTGCTCTCCTCGATTGTTTCGCCATAGTCACCTTCCACGTGAGAAGAGTTGAATGAAGGTACCCCAGTACTAGTAAAGTAATATCATTATTCATAACTACTAATGGCCCATCAATTTTTATTTTTTTTTTCATTTTATTCCCTACATTTCACAGTTGATACAATATTGAGCCAAAAGATGGGTCATTTTCAAGACAGCAACAACAAGTTTTTAAAAAATTATTCTCAAGATCCATTTTCTATTAACTAAGTAAAAAACACAAAATTAAGTTACTGCTTTATTAAAATTTTAAAATATTGTACCAAAGTAAATTAGCACAAATAAAATATGAACATATAGCCCCTAGATTATACTCAAATTAAAATACACAATTTTCATACTGCAGAGATACGTTAAGAAGAAAACTTTAAGTGTATCGGAGAACATATTAATGGTGGTTCGATAACGAGTGGTACGAGAGGTCCAACAAACTCTCATTGTGATAGATTTTAAATGACTTTGATACTATGTTAAGAAGTGAACTTTAAGTCTAACTCAATCGCATAAAACTAACTTATAAGATGAAGTTTGTATCCACTATATACTATAAAATAATATAATATATCATTTGGCTTATCTTCTTCAAACTCCAAATGATATCTTAAGAAGGGGACTTTAAGTACACCGAACAACATATTATGAGTGGTCCGATAATGAGTTGTATGAGAGGCTCAACAAACTCACACTATGATATTTGATATCATGTTAAGAAGTGAACTTTAAATCTAACTCAATATCATAAAATCACTTATAAGATGAAGTTTGCCTCCATTATATATTATTATAATATAATTTTTATTCGATGTGAGATATTTAACACGAAAAAAAATATAAGAATAGTAAAGTTGTTGTACGAGATCTTGGATCTATACAATATGCTGATTCCTATTTTAAGCACAGAAATAATAAATGTTTGTGTTGAGTACATGTTTCAGAGCTGTATAGGTATTTGATACAGTACATAGATAACTGTTTTTCCTTTTTTCCTTTGTCACTTAACATTAGTTATTGCAACCATGTGTGTGGCTACTTTTTCTTGCATTTAATTTTCAGGTAACTAACTGCTAGAACCTCCAATTCTCACCAATTCATTTATAATCCTTCAAGATGTATAAAATCGACGGTCCTAACAAATGATTAGTCATGCTATCATAAATATTATATTCAGAATATAGACTTAATTTTATTCAAATGAATTTGAATATAAATAACTCGTTACTTAAGTTAAAACAAATATAAGTAATAAAGAAATCAATTATTTAAATTTCATTTGGAAAAAAATCATTAACTTTTTAGTTGCTTTTCCTTTAAATTTCTCTAATTTTTTTTATTTTTTATAGATATGAGTTCATTATAAATTTTTTGATGGAAAGTATAATACTTTTATCCGATTGAAGATAGTTTTTTAGTAATTTTTTTAAGTTGATTTTATGGTGGGAAATGTTGCATGATTATGTTTAGCATGTGGGTTTTTAGAATAAAGATGAATTTCTGTAAATTTAGAAACATTATGACATTTTTAGTGTTGATTAAAGTATTTTATGTTTTTAGAATAAAGATTAATTTATGTTAATTTAAAAACATGATGACATATTTTTATTGTTGATTAAAATATTTTATGTATAAATTTAGCCTTTCTATAATACTGAAACTGAGAGTTCAATTTTGGTTAAATAAATTGTAAAGGTGAGATAAATTAGTGAGAATGTTTTCTGTACATTATTTTTTTTTTGTTTATAGTTATTTCTAGTTGCTAATGTTTTTTTTTTTAAATCGATATATTTTATCAACGTGTTATATTTGAATATTATTATAATGTGATGAATGATGAATTGAAATTTAACACTGTTTAAACTGAGTAGAAATGTATATAAATAAAAAATAATCGTTTAAAATGAGTAGAAGATGTATATAAATAAAAATATAAGTGTATAAACACGCTATCATCTAAATATTATTCTTTTAAATATAAATTCAAATAAAAATTTATACTAAAATACAATTTAAACATAATTGCATTATAAAATATTAATATTGTTAAAAAAGTTTAATAATTATTTTTATACCAAAGTATAAATTTAATATTTTAAAAATAATTAAATTTTACAATTTTAAATAAAAAACATAAATCAACAAAATCAAAGTTCTAAATAATTTTTTCTCATCATTAAGTCTATTTTTATCACTCAATTCTAAAAATATATTAAAATAAAAATAGATATAATAATAATCATACTTTTTTTTTTTTTATCTATTTCCAATAATATGTGAAAATTTTCGTAAAAGATTAACATTTTTGTTGTTGTTGAAATTTGGAGAAGTTTAAGTATCCCAAAGAAAGAGACACATGAATTTATGGAAGTTAGCACTTTTCTCAATAAAAGTCAAACAATGATGTCTAAACCTCTTTCTTTGTTCTCTCTTTTCAGTTTTTTCAAAAGAAAATGATGTTTTGACATTTTAAAAATCGTATACAATTTGATATAATAAGTTTAAATATAAATATATATAATAAAATGCAATGATCTTTATTATTTGCTGCAAGAACAATGCAGACAAAAATGGTGAATGAAAAAATTGATTTGTGAAAATAGTGTGTGCCCTTTACTCAGTCTTTATGTCTCTGCACACAATTAAATGTGGTATGTTTCAAGTTTCACAATCCTTGAAATTTCTAAAAGTGAATGAAACAGCTTTTCACTCCAACCTTGCTTAAGCAAATACCTACAAGACAGCAACTGATTAAAAGCTTTTTTTCATGATTCAAAAAGACAGAACAAATAGACACCTTCAATGCTATTTCAAGGTGGTGTTAATGACATGTCAAAATTTTCAATTGAAGTTACAGACAGTTTTATCATCAAATCAAAAGTTCAAGATGCATTAAATAACACTGTTGTATTTTTATGTTAATGCATTATTTTCATCATTTTTATGTTAATACATCCTACATTTACTTGTGTTATTGTATTAAAAGGAATGGGAGAATCAAATTTTTTTGATGTTTGAACAATTAACTTTTCTGACAGAAACAAATCCACCATTTGTTTTACGTCAAACAATACACGGAGTAACTCTCGATATAGCAGTAAAAGCAAGACGTGTAGGCGGATCAACTCATCAAGTTTCCGCTGAAATATGATCCGCACAAGGAAAAACAATTGTCATTTGTTGGTTATTGGAGACATCTTGAAAACGTCCGAGTCAAAATATAGCTTTCAAATTAAGTTCCAAATTAGTGGATGCTGCCAAAGATAGTGACGATGCCATACACAAAAAGGAAGAGACGATTTTACTTTTTTCCTTTCTTTTTCTTTCTTCATTTTTTTCTTTTTACTCTTTATTTTCGACTCTGGATTAGGAAGACATCTTAAAAACACTTTTAAAAGGTGTTATCCATACTCAATATCAACAATCAAGTTAACATTCAAATAATTATTTGATATTTAATATAATAAATATATAATAATAACATTAATTATTGTGATTATTTATACAATTATAATGAATCATATTATTATCGTGATTAAAGATGTATTATTTAATTTTTTTAGAGTTGAGTTTATTAATTACATGTAAACCTTAATACATTTAGTGAAAATACCTATTTTTAAGCAAGCAAGATTTGTAATTTTGGGAAGAATTAGAGAGAAAGTGAAGAATTGTTAAAAGTTAGGAGTTGGTTACTGGGGTCAGATATTGATGATTAAATAAATGTGCTTTGGCCATATGCTCACGGATCACAGAATCTTAATGTTTCTATGCTCTCTTTTCAACTTTTCTTCTGCACCATTCACACATCTGTCTCACTCACACACTTCATCTCCTGTTCATCTAATAACATAGCTTATAGCACTCTGTGACATCTCTTTTCACTGTTTCTTTTAACATTTTGCCCTCAACTTCCGCAGAGAACGTTAGTTATGTTATTGTTCGCAATTAATTTCCCCGTTCCCACCGACCCTTTCTCACACCTCACTTACCTAACAATATCGGGCATCATAGGTCCAATAAATACTTACTAGGATAGATTCGAAATGGTTCTGATACCATATTACAAAGTGGACTTTAAGCCAAACTCAATTCCATAAAACCGGCTCATAGCGTTGAGGTTTGCATCCACTTGTATACAATGAAATGCTCTAATCTCTAGTCGATATCAGATCTCCAATGTTATAATCATAATAAAAATTTATTAAATAAATTTTAATTTTTAAAAAATTAATATATTTTTCTTTTTAAAATTATATTGAAATCGAACTGAATTAACAAAAAACATATAAATATTTTTTAAATTTGACACTTAACTGATATTATATCTTATAAATACCGTTATGTGAGATACACGTACACGTCATTTAAGAGAAGTGAATCTCATCAAACTTTTGACTATGAATCTCACACCAACAATTTTTCCAAAATCATTCACACAACTAGCTACCTTCAGAAGCTGAAATAAGGAAAAAAAAAAATGAATGAGAACTGAAAAAACTACCACTTTTCCAACACAATTTTGCTGCATTGTTACAGTGAAGTATATCTACTTTGATTCTAGTGTTGCACAAGTTTGTTTCTTTCCAAGAGGGTGAGATTGCAAATGTGCAATGTCTCCTTCACACTTGCCTCTTCGCTGGGAGAGCACCGGGGAACAGTGGTGGTACGCTTCTCCGATCGATTGCGCCGCCGCGAACGGCCACTACGATCTGGTGGTGGAGCTTCTCCACCTCGACAGCAACCTCCTCATTAAGCTCACTTCCCTCCGCAGAATTCGGCGCCTCGAAACAGTGTGGGACGACGAGGAGCACTTCGAGGACGTCGCGAAATGTCGCTCGCAGGTTGCCAGGAACCTCATGCTGGAATGCGAGACGGGAAGAGGAACCAACTCTCTCATTCGCGCCGGCTACGGCGGGTGGCTCCTCTACACCGCCGCCTCGGCCGGTGACGCTGATTTCGTCCGGGAACTGTTGGGGAGGAACCCTGCGCTTGTGTTCGGAGAAGGAGAATATGGAGTCACTGATATAATGTATGCTGCTGCGAGGAGCAATAACTGTGAGGTGTTTGAGGTTGTGCTTCGTTCTGCTCTTTCGCCGGCGCAGATGGAGGAGATTTGCCAGAGGGATATGATGAATAGGGCGGTTCATGCTGCTGCGAGAGGAGGGAACTGGGAGATGCTGAAACAGCTTGTGGGAGAAGGTTGTGGCGTTTTGGGGTTTAGAGATGCTCAAGGGTGCACTGTTTTGCATACTGCAGCTGCCAGAGGACAGGTTCAGGTGAGGATTTTTGTTACTCTACAAAACTTAGATACTATTAAGACGTGAATTTTAAGTCTAATTCAAACTCATAAAAATGACTTATACGATGTTCTAATCTCTAATCGATGTGATGTTCTAATATCTAGTGTGATTTTTAACGGATACAGTCCCATAAACTTATTTGGCATTAATCAGAGTTAGTGTTTCATCTTAATTAATGTCGTCACATGTAACCTGAGTTCAAATTTTAAATCTGATCGAAGAATGGTAATGATACTTTTGCTCTTTTAGGTGAATTCGTCAAGCATTTTGCTCTTTTGCTTTAAGCTGATTCGCACTCCTTTGGACAAAACTTTGATGCAGATTTATAGATGTTTTTGATAAAGAGGAGAGTTAGAGATTTGTTTTGGTAATTTGTTAAACAAATGTTGGTATAAATTAACTAAAAATGTTTATGGAACTGTGTCTTAATTTTACCTCTGTTTAACACCTGACACAAAAACAGTTGTATTGTATTGTAGTGTCAATCCTTTGTGAAGTTCTGCTATTTTTATTCACTTCCCCTATTCGTATATAACACATATTTGATATAATACATGAAATGTTGAACTCTTGAAAAAAATACAATATAAGACATATAATATAGAAACATTAAAGCATCATTCTTCACTCAACCAAATATAGAAAATTGGTCTCTTCATGGATGGTGAGAAATTGGTGTACTTCCTGCATTTTTCCATGATCCTTATTTTGATGATTTTAATGATGCAGGTGGTGAGAAATCTACTTGCATCATTTGATGTTGTAAACTTGACAGATGATCAAGGGAACACACCGTTACATGTAGCATCTTACGGGGGTCACTTACCTGTGGTGGAGATTCTGATTCTTGCATCCCCTTCATTAGCATTGTTAACCAACCACTATGGAGATACTTTTCTTCATATGGCAGTGGCTGGTTTCAGAAGTCCCGGTTTCCGAAGACTGGACAAACATGCTGAGCTCATGAAGCAATTGGTTTGTGGAAAGATTGTGAACTTACAGGACATTATCAATGTCAAGAACAATGATGGAAGAACGGTCCTTCATGTATCCGTGATTGATAATGTTCAGTGCGAGCTAGTGGAAATGTTGATGTCTGTGCCATCAATTGATCTTAACATTTGTGATGCTGATGGGATGACCCCTTTGGATCTTCTAAAACAAAGACCACAATCAGCATCTTCTGACATTTTGATCAAGATGATGATTTCCTCTGGAGGGGTATCTAATGGTGGAAATGCTATAGCAGGAAATGCCCTTTGCACTCATCACAAAGCACATGTCATTGGAGGCAGTCCTGGCACTTCATTCAGAATACCAGATGCAGAGATATTCTTGTACACTGGCAATGAGAATTCATCAGAGGCAAATTATGATGAAGCAAGTGTGGAATCATATTCCTCCTCAAACGAACCAAGCAATTCTGAATCCGATGATTCCCCAGATAACAAGAAGTCTAATTATTCTGCCAATTCTGCTGTAAAACGTTCAAAGTTTCATCTGGGGTGGCCTAAAAGAAAAGGGACAAAAGCTGCTGCATCAGAAGTAGAAAATGATGATTCTCTTGATCCTTTTAGTTCAAGTAGAAACTTGGAAGAGTTTTCAATTCCATTGCGGCAAAGATACTCACAATCACAACCATGCTCCCTTCCAAACAACAAAAGAACACAATCTATCAGGACTTCTCTTCCAAATCCATTCTCCAAAGTGAAATTCAGTGCTGGCCTGATGCAAGGTGTGATGCAGGTAAAGCCACATTTTGCTCATAGTCCTTTCCAAGAATTATCTGTGGCTTCTCTTTCTTCCATCAAGAAACAAAAGGGTACTTCTTGCTCTAATCCACCATCAGATGATGAGGAACTTCTGTTGAACTACAAACATTGTTCCTTCAATAAAAAATTGATGAATAGGTATTTTTCTTTTGGGGCACAAGGCCTGGCTGTTGACAATTCCAATAGCTGTGCAAAGTCAAACAGGAGTTACAAGCATTTGAGTTCCACAGTTGCCTAAGCATTATGATCAATTAATTTGGTCAGAAGATGAAAATAAAATGTTACTATTGATCTTTTTAATGACAAGTTTGTAAAAATTACTGCAAAATGCACACAGGTGGTGATGATATCTGCAGTGTTTAGCCTGCAGTAGAAAAATAACCACCACATTCAAATTCCAGCAGCAATGCTTGATGCTTGTTTTGCTTCTTTTTGGACACATGTTATATCTTTTTACTGCAAATTTATCGCAATCTACGTTGTACTCTTTTCAAGGTGTAACATGTTCAGATTGCACTATTGACAATGAAACAGAAGTATAAAAATGAATAATATCCTTATAATTTCCTCCTTAATCTGCCAAAGTGCTAATTCTCAAAGATTCATTCAATAATGCTCTAATATTGAGAATGTACAAATTCAAAAGTTAACAACTTAGATTTACGCCTCAGTGTTAATTAAATTATGTTAACTTGCCCTTTTTTTAGTGTAAGTTATGTTAATTCAAACTTGAAAGTAATAAAATGTTGTTTCAAATTGGAAGATACTGTAGAATTTATGAAAAAATAATGAATCAATTTATATTTTGTGAATAGTATGCTGTATTTTTTTTTCATAGTACTTTGTATGACAAGAATTGTTTAATGATTCATAAGTAAATATTGGATTATGTACCGACCCATCTGGAGAATTAGTTTTATTGGTATTAGGAATCACCAAAATTAGACGTTATTGTGTTCTTGAACAATGATACACGTATTAAATTCCTTTATATTTAAATAAATTATTATTTTATTCTAAAAAAAGTTATAGAGAGATTATTTTTACCATTTGTAGCGTTAGATTACCAGCAAAATGAAACAGCACTTCAAAGTAACATAACCTAAGAGTTTAGTAAAACTCCAACCTCATTGTTTCTAACTATGGCTGTGTTCTGTTGTTTCAGTTTGTACAAAACGGTCTTCGCTGTACCATTGCCTATATAACCTAATGCAATGTGATTGGCAAAGAAACAAATCAACAAATCAAAAAACCAAGTGAGAGAGGTTGCAAAAATGAGCCATTCAGAAGAAAACAGTGTTGATGTTGTTGCTGCTAGACAGAAGAAAATTGATGATTGGCTTCCAGTGACTGCTTCAAGAAATGGGAAATGGTGGTATTCAACTTTCCATAATCTCACAGCCATGGTTGGTGCAGGTGTTCTCACTCTTCCCTATGCCATGTCAAATATGGGCTGGTAAATATACATCCATACTCCAACCATGTCAAATGTATCCACTTCCTCATGACATATAATAAATAGCATGCAAAGAACAAATAGACAAAAAAAAATGGTAGTTTTACATTAAATATATATATATCTTTGGATTTTTTAAGATACAGTGAATACCACATATTGACTAGAGATTAAAGTATTTCATAGTATATAAGATTAAAGTATTTCATAGTATATAAGTGAGTGCAAATTTCAACTTATAAACTGATTTTATGAAATTAAGTTAGACTTAAAATTAACTTCTTAATTTTTAATTCTTAATAGGGTATTTCTTCCTACACCCCTACCAAGTAAAAACTCATTCCAAAATATTCTTTCTAGAATACATTTTTTTATTTTTTTTAATGATAAATCTAGAATTCTTAAAATGTGTTCGGAAAAGTATGTTTCAGAAATATTCCGAAAAAAATAATCCATAAGTCATTTTTAAAAGGGGTAAAATGGTCTTTTCTGAAGATGATGGGGTGAAGGAAGAAACACTCTTCTTAATTTAGTATCAGAGTCATTAAAAGCTTAATGAGTGTTTGGTGGACTTATCAGACCACTCGCTATTGTGACTATCGGATCAACCATAAATATATTGTACTACGCTCGAGCTGGTTGTAAACCTTACCTTATAAGCCAGTTTTATGAGGTTGAGTTAGGCTTAAAGTTCACTTCTTAATTTTTAATAAGATCACTTGGTTTGTAGCACAAGAATTAAATAGTCCCGGAAAGTGTCATTATGCAGCATTGCTTAATACTTATTGAGATCAGATGTAGTAGTAATTTCTCCTAACCTTCTATGATTGTAACTGAACATGTTTGTGTTTATAACAATTTCTGTCGTATGAGAAACAACAGGGGTCCTGGTGCTACTGTGCTGTTCTTGTCATGGATCATCACCCTCTACACCCTGTGGCAAATGGTGGAGATGCACGAAATGGTGCCTGGGAAGAGATTCGACAGGTACCATGAGTTGGGTCAGCATGCCTTTGGAGAGAAGTTGGGTCTGTGGGTTGTGGTTCCTCAACAGGTCATTGTTGAAGTTGGAACATGCATCGTTTATACAGTCACTGGGGGCAAGTCATTGAAGAAATTTCATGATACCATTTGCCCTGATTGCAAAGATATCAGAACCTCTTATTGGATTGTTATATTTGCTTCTGTCAACTTGGTTCTTGCACAATTCCCCAACTTCAACTCCATCTCTGTTATCTCTTTTGGTGCAGCTGCCATGTCTCTCATGTAATTCAACTCTTCCTTTCTCTTTGCATCCATTTACTCCTACAACTAAATCTAGACTCAGTTTTTTAATCACTTTCTACCTTTCTCTAGTTAAGATTAGAGTATCACTTCAATAATCTGCATAATAATAAGGATTTACATTCAAGATACTCCAACTCTCATATATATATATAAAAGAAGAATTATACACACTACAACAAAATCACTGGATAGAAACTAATTTTAAAAATAAAATTTAGTTAATTATTATATTAACAAAATTAGATAGTATTTTAGAGACTACAAAAATTATTAGTATTTCACTTAGTTTCTATTATTGATAAATAATTTTTAAATTTGTATCTAATTAGATACTAACTTTAGAATTTAAATAGTTAGTAACTAAAATTTAAGTAGCTAATTAAATATCAATTTAAAAACTATTTATCAATAATATAAACTAATTTATATACTTTATAGTCTCTAAAATAGTATTTAATTTAGTCACTATAGAATTTTATTTTTTTTCTCTAAAATTGATTTTTATTTAATGATTTTCTAGTAGTGTAAGTTGTTATTTAATCAAAATTCATGTGTATAGATTCTTCACAATGATTTTGACATGATCCTTTAAATAATTTAGCTTTTAATACAATATTAAATCAGTTTCTCTAATTCGGATAGGTCTATTTTTTATAAAGGATAATGATATATTGACAAATCACATTTTTTTATATAATTATATTACAACTCCAAATACTATTATTTTAATATTTTTTTCATATAATTTAATTCTAAACTTACATTTTATTATATATATTTATTTATAAATTCACCACATCATGTGTTATATATAAGTTTTTATGGATCCATATTCAGAAAAAAGAGCTAGGTATGATAATTTTTTATGTTTGATACCATAATGGAGATTTACATTGAAATCAACATAGGCTATGAATGATGGGTGAATAACACTAAAATTGTATTGAAATTTTGTCCATAGTATAATGCTGCTGATGCTGAGTTCTTGAATTTAAACAGGTACTCAACCATCTCTTGGTGTGCTGCTATAAACAAGGGCACTGAACCTGATGTGAGTTATGGGCTCAAAGCCACCAATTCCACTGATGCAGTGTTCAACTTTCTCTCTGCCTTGGGAGATGTAGCATTTGCCTATGCAGGCCACAATGTGGTTTTGGAAATTCAAGCAACCATGCCTTCAACCCCAGAGATGCCTTCAAAGAAACCCATGTGGAGAGGTGTTATTTTGGCATACATTGGAGTTGCATTCTGCTACTTACCTGTTGCTTTCATTGGCTACTATGTCTTTGGAAACTCAGTTGATGATAACATCCTCATCACACTCCAACGCCCCTCTTGGCTCATTGCCACAGCTAACTTTTTTGTCTTTCTTCATGTTGTTGGAGGCTATCAAGTGAGCTTCAATTTCACTGATTATTGCATCTTTTTTAATAAAGAATAAATAAAATAAAATGAGACACTTCAGGTACCCCAACTTTTATACAAATAATCTCAACACAAACTTTTTATTCTCCAACCAACTAGAGATCCAACCGATATTACAACATATCAGTCATATTAACATATCATAACGAGATATAAGGACACATCAATCCTTCAAAGGAATACATTCTTAGGACAAGACACAAAAATCCAACAACTAAACTCATTCTTTGTCACCAAACAGAAGTAAACCAAACACTCAAACGCCAAACCCATCAAACTCACCATGGGATGAGGATATACAAGCCAAAAAACCTGCACAAAACATACCATGTCTTCTAAATCTGGACAAATCGTTAAACAATAATCATTAAACATTAGTCTCTTAGATATCTCATATAACATAAAGGTTCAAAACATTAATCCGAGTAGGATAAATCAACTAATATTTCATTTACTGTAATTAAATACCAAAATCTTCAAACCGACCCTACTAGAAAGAAACAAAAACCAAAAAAATATGCACAAAACACACTACAACCAAGAAAATCTGCACAAGACACACCACAACTGTCAAACCTGGACAGAACATTAAACATAAATCACCAAACATCAATATTTCAAATATCCTTATTATTGCTTCTTGTTAATCTGATTTATTATCCAATGTTGATCTCATTATGAGCATTATTATTTTCTAAGCTAATTATAACTGTTACGTGAACATGCAACAGGTGTTTGCTATGCCAGTGTTTGATATGATCGAAACCTACATGGTTACCAAGTTGAATTTTTCACCTTCTACTGTTCTACGAGTGACAACTAGAAGCATATATGTTGGTATGTGATGAGTGATTACTCGTAGTGGCTAGATCCTTGCTTAGATAATTGTTTGATATTTATCTTGTTGATGTTGTTTTTTCAGCACTCACTATGCTAATTGCCATATGTATACCGTTCTTTGGCTCTCTCCTTGGATTTCTTGGAGGCTTGGCCTCTGCCCCAACTTCATATTTTGTAAGTATAAATCACAATTTTTCATATTTTTCAACAAAATAGTATAGTTAGAGATTTACGACTAAACATAATAGTTTTTATTAGTATATAAATGAATATAAACTTTATTTTATAAACTGTCGATTTTATAATATTGAATTTGGTGTAAAATTTACTTTTTATTATGTTATAAAAATCATTTATAATTTATCTCATTATATTATGTTATAAAAATCATTTATAATTTATCATAATGAGAGAATGTTTTATATATCCAGTTATCTTAAAAATATATATAGTTATATATACGAGTTTATTGACAATCCTACATCAATTATAAATAAATGTATTTTATAATATATTAATAAAATAATAACTTTTCATAATATATATTAGTAAAGACCTCATCTTGTGTAATTTTATTAGATTAAATTAAACTTAAAATTTATTTTTTAAAATCCAATTATTATACATGGTTAATTGTGTCTATTTTGATCCTACTTGTAGTTGCCCTGTATCATATGGCTCAGGCTCATGAGGCCCAAGAGATATGGCTTGTCTTGGACAATCAACTGGGTATGTTAACTGCATTTATTCTATGAGTAATGATATATTAGTAATCATAAAATTATAATTAAAAAAAAATTAAAATGTAATAATTTTAAAATTGTATTAATCAAATTGCATTTCAACTTGTAATTGTTAAATTAACATTTTTCTTATTCTATTTTCATAACTGCTCATGATTTAACTAAATTTTTTCTCCACCCATTGAATTTCAGATCTGCATTTTTCTTGGGGTATTGTTGATGATACTATCTCCTATTGCTGCTATGAGAAATATCATCATGTCAGCCAAAGACTACAAGTTCTTCTCATAAACTATTGATGCAACCACTTATGGATGAAACTAAATGAGAAGACAGCATTACGCACGTGCACTATACATGGAATGTATATCTACTGTACCCTACCCTCGTATATATGTATACATTATTTTTAATTTTAATGGAAAAATTTAATTAGTATTCCACTTCATTCTCCTTAAAAACAAATATGGTGAAATTTATCACTCCTAAAAATAATAAAGGAGCTGTGCTTTAAAATTAGTGATTAATTAAGTAACAAATAATTAATTTTTTATGTTTAAATGTGACCATAATAAATTTAATTTTTGGTTTTTGGATAATAATCAACTATATATAATTTTTCGATCCAAAATTTCATCTAATCACACAATTGATATTCAATTTTATTAAATTAGTTTATTCCTAAATTCTCGAGATGTAAACCCTCATTTACAAATCCTAATTCCTTAAGTGAGTTTGACTCGAAATAAATATTAATTTAAAGAAATCACAACAAAATGTATTATTTCGAACTATCTGTATCACAGGAGATATTCAAATCAAATTTTTAACTAAAATATTTCTATTAAGAATGAAAAATTATAAAATAAAAAATATTAATTAATTTTTAAAAATTTTATTTGCCACCAAATCAAATTATCTTCTTTTCAACTATTAAAATTTTTCACACCTTTCTGCCTCTTTTGACTGACATAGTTTTTAAGTATGATTATTTATTCTTAAAATAATCATAAATTGAGAACTCTAATTTTTTATAAACTACATTATAATTTTTAATAATATCCTACATTTTTCTTATTGTTATTTCAAGGATGGTAATTTCCGTTTAAATGATATATGTTTGATTTTCTTAAGTTTAATATTTAATATATTTTTAAATGAAAAACTTTAATTCTGAAAATTAGTTTGCGATTTCTGAATGGACATTTTATAAACGGTGATTACGTGCGTCTGTTAATACGCGCGGTAAAAGGGCATAATCGGAATAAAATAAAGACAATGCTCTATATAAACTAAACCGGCAAAATTCCCGCCATTTTTCTTTTGCATCTCCAGTGAGAGAAACCCTAGAGAGAGATCGAGAGAGAGCGAGAGAGAGCAATGGAAGAGGAAATCAAATCCGAATTCAAAAGAAGCGGTTTCGACATCGAAGACGAACAAGAAATTCTCAGCAAATGTAAGCGATTCTTCGGTTTTTCTTCTATTCACGCACAATAGTTTATCTGTTAAACTTCTGAAATGTGTAGGTGTCACTTTCTGCATCAACTACAGTCTCACTCCTTCCGATCTCGTCTCAAGCTGGGAAGTTCATTACCTCAATAGGTTTGCGTCTTCTTCTGCTGTTTTCGTTTAGTATTTTTCACTAAGTGTTATTTGTTACTTCGTAGTTTGTGGATTCCTTAGTCTAGAAGGATGTGTACTCTGTTATCCGCGTTACGTTGCTAACGAGTCTCCGGAAACTACAATCCGTCGTTTGTTTGATATGAAATGAACGCTTCAAAGAAAAGTGTATTGCACGAAACACTCGTGTTCCTTTAATGAAAAATAGAAAAGTAATAATTGAAAAGAACAAAAAAAAAAACAACATCGGAGTTAGTTCATTTCCTTTTATGAGAGGAAAGGTTGATTTAACGTTTTGGTTCGAAAATAGGTGTTCTGGTTTGTTAGGTATTTTGTAGTTTGAGATAAACATTTCTAAGAACTGTGTTGCGTTATCTGCTCTAACTTTTTTTCTTTTTTTCAATTTGAGTTTGTCAATGTTTTAATAATTATGTGTTGATTTAATGATTTGATCTGGAAGATAGGCGTTGTGGTTTGGTAGATAGTTTATAGTTTGAATTTAGTTGGTTGTTTTTGACAGACAGCTGAATGAACCAATAGTAGAGAGTGCCGAAATTGATGGCTTTCTGTTGCATCTACAAAATCAGAAGAAAGAGGACATTATAAAGGAAAAGGAAGAATCTGGCTTGCATATGTACACTATCGGAGATGTAGAAATGTGAGCATATTCTACTAGGATCTTGTATTTATGTCCATGGTTCTTTGATGCTTTGTGCTTGAATTGTTTCTATTAGTCTGCCTTAAGTGTCTTGACGATTGAATCAAGGGCAATTTTATTGCCAAACGGGAAATTCCTCGCTCTGTGAATGAAGCCTTCTGCAAAATGAAAAGTACACAGAAATAAAAAAGATAATTATGTACCGCCATTAATATGTATTTGGGAGGGCACTTGCATGCTTGATTTTGGGTGACTTTTGAATTTTTTAAATTTAATTTGGTTATTATTGAATTTCAAGATAAGTGATTTATGTTTGAAACTATTGTCTCAAAAGCAGTTTGTGGTAAGATTCAGCGTGAAATGTTCAACTAAACACAAAAGTCACATTCACTTATCTTTTGTTGTATTTACTTTTTAAGGCATAATCACGAATTGTGATTTCTTTTTACAAGTGAAACATCTATGATTGATTCTCTTTGAATGTGGTTTTGGTTCTTCCCAACTTATTTGCAAGCATACCATAAATGGTGTTTGAATATGCCTCCCTGTTGATAACATCATAATTTTACTGCAAAAGCAAATGATCGCTTGACTGCATCTTTTCAAACTTCAATTTGTTGTCAACCAGCTTCCTTTTTTTTTGGAATTATGTTTGATCTTTTCTCTACCCATTTTTCTTTAATATAAAGGAACATGCATATTGGGTTATAATACCATGTACTCTGGTTATTGGTGTTTGTTTTTCACTGAATCCTGTATGGTTATTTAATAGTTGACGAAGCAGGCAGGACTGTTTGATGTTAGTTCATAAATCCTTTCATGCAGGCTCTTAAATAATGATGATGATACAAAGGACAATACTCCTGGAACTCCAATAAATCATCATCATGATACTTTTTCTCCAACTGACACAACATCTTTAATGTATGAGAATGTTTTATCTTCTGGGAAAGCATCAAAGTCAAAACTAATTACACCCTTTTCAAAGCGAACAGAAAGATTTGCAGTGAAATTTAGTATCAACACTCTCACTAGTGTAGAGAATGGGAAGCAAGAACTTAATCACGAGGATACTGAGAATGATGAAGATGATGTTGTCAGAAGAGTTCCACAACGTGAAAGGTGTTCATTGGTCATTCATGGATCAGGACTCAAACCAGGTTGTAGATTCATGTATGATAGAACAGAGGATAGGGTATGTGATGTATAGTATGACTCCTAAGTAAATCATTATCCTTTTACATCTGTTTGTTGAAATCTGATTATTTTTATTTAGCTTAATGCAATAGAAAACCGAATTAGGAAACATACAAGGGCATTTGTAGCTTCTGGGCTCTATGAAGAACCAACAGACCCCACATCTGCTTCACAGGTAAATATACTACTTCCCTTTCTGTCCCATGCACACACTGAAATTTGAAGGCAAAATTATGTTTTTTGTCATAGATATACACGGACATTCTGAAGCACCAAAATTTAATTATGGCTCTTGGATAACAAGATTCTTACGCTGTTTTATTTTTAACTTGGGCATCAGATTTGTTAATCTGATCTGTGACGGCATTGAATGATCTTTGGATGAGTGTAGATTGTCTAATAATTTTGAATTTATATTATTTATCAGAGGAGCATTTTTGCTGTTGGCATGATTTGTTGTGATGCAGAAGGCCGTTTAAATGAGAAGTCTGTCATGCTGCAGAGCAGGTAATAGTCTCCACGTGCCATCAATACGCATGTATCTTTTATCTCATCAGAGTATCAGACTGATGTGTCTGTGTGCCTGTGTTGGATTTTTTTTTTATAAACATGGAACAAACATTCACAATAACAAAGTCAGTCTATTCAACTTGACTGGAGCTTTTGCCAAATTAGTGGAATGCTGTGATACAATTCTTAATAATTTGTGATCAATTATTTATTTAGGGAATTAATGGGAGATTGTTGGTTAAATCATTTAAGGCATTGAATGTGTTTAAGGGTGATATTACACTATATTTTTGTCTTCTCAATTTTATCTATCATACATGGGTCTGTTTTCTTCTAACTTGGCAGTATTGAGCATTCTGGAGGGGAATGTGTTCGCCTTGACTTGCAACGTTTAAACCATTATTCTATTTTTCCTGGCCAGGTTAGTAAAGTAAATATGATGAGTTAAAACACTGGTTTTAAATGTGTAAGTACCTGAGTTATAAAATGAAGATTTTATCTTGATAGGTAGTTGGTATTGGAGGACATAATCCTAGTGGGCATTGCTTCATTGCATCTAAATTGGTGGATTCTATACCTACGTCTGTAGCTGATGAGAATTTGAATCCTCCGAAGAAGCAAGCTATTGATAAGGAGAATCAGTCTACTGATACGCTTTGTAAACAGAGAGAGTTATCAATGGTTCGTATAATGCATCTCCTATATGTGTTATGGAAACTATATTGTGCTATAGATTTCATTTTGATAAATTGTCAGAACATTTGGAAAATTTGCTTTTACAGTTCTAACAATGAAAAAATTGCTAAGGAATGTCATAATTCATAAGACATTCATGTGGTGCATGTAATCTTGTATTTCCTATAAGTGAAGTTGAGATATTTCAGATTTTCAAAGAAATTACAGTCTCTTTCTCAAATACTTTTTGTATAATTCTATACATCTCGCATTTTTGTCAGTATTTTATCTTTTACTCTTGCCAGTCGTGCTTAACAGATTATTGCGGCTGGTCCCTTTACTACAGCAGACAATTTGTTGTTTGAGCCTCTTACAGAACTGCTGCAATATGCAAAACGAAGACCACCACATTTGCTTGTATTGGTAAATACCTCATATACTACAATCTGCATATTTCTATCATAATTTTTTTATTATGCCTTTGACAGTATGTGCTAAATCCTTTAAGCATGAAAACTTGTGTTGTTGACAACTGGGTTTTTTCTCAGCTGGGACCATTTGTGGACTCTGAGCACCCAGATCTTAAGAAAGGAACTGTAGACAGGACTTTTGATGAAATATTTCATTTTGAAATCCTGAGGAAGGTATTTAAAGGAAAGGATTCTTTTTGGAAATTCTATTTTTTTTTTCATATTTCTTACTCCCATGGGGTTATTTGCCATTTCCAGTTGGAAGATTATGTAGAACATGTGGGTTCTGGAACACGTGTTCTTCTTGTTCCATCTATACGTGATGCTAACCATGATTTTGTGTTTCCTCAGGTAATGATTAATTGGATCAATTAGGATATCAAGATTTTTGTTCCTGTTAGTGTATTGTTTAACCAGATCCGAAATATGATTTAATAATTTGTTTTTGTAGCCTGCATTGGAAATCAATTCATCTGATTTCAAATCTCAGGTATGATCTTTTTGAATACAAAAAAAATTGGTATAATGATTTTAAAGCATTTAAGAATTAATCTTCAGAACTCTTCCTTAAACTAGCAGAATTCATTCAGCATTGGCACAGTTTGGCTATGATGCTTACATAATTTTTTTTTCAGATAGTCAGTCTCGCTAATCCTGGAATCTTTGAGGCCAATGAGGTATTGTATTGGGGGTTTACCCTTGTTACTTTCTCAAGTTCTGCAATATACGTCTTGGATTTTGTATAAATAAAATATTTGAATCACAAGAAGCATATTATTTAATGAAACCTTTACTATATAAGATTCAGTGACTTCTGGTTTCAACTTAGTGCATTTTACTCTTACATCCATGTTCAAGAAAGTTCTTGTAGGCTTTTTTTTGCCATTTGCTGATTTTCTTTTAAACTTAAAGACGAAAGTTAAGTCATAGGTTTAGTTAGATGCTTTGTCTAGAGAGGAGCAAGTAACAAATAATTCATCAAGGATTGGTTTTCAGGTTAAGGTTGGTTGCTGCACGGTGGATGTTATCAAGCAAACCAGTGGAGAGGAGATATCGCGAACTGCAGCAGATGGAAAACCCATTGATCGTATGAGTAGACTTGCAAACCATATTCTCAACCAACAAAGGTAATACTTGTATCATGTGATTTATTTTGCTTAGTGTTGGGTTCAGGAAGTATCAGAAACATCTAAATGTTGTTCAATTTTTGAGTCAGCTTCTATCCACTTTACCCACCCGCAGAAAGTGTTCCCTTGGACTTTTCGCTTGCTCCAGAAGCCCTTCAGCTTTCATTGATTCCCGACATACTTATCCTACCTTCAGACATCAAGTACTTTGTCAAGGTAAAAAGTAGTCTTCACCTTTTTAGATGCTTCATTTTCCTCAAATTACAACTAAACTTTTGAATACAAGAAAATCATTAAATAAAAATTTTAAAATCAAAATAATTATTTACTATTTATTAGATTAAAGACATTTTAAATGAACTATCAATATTTAAAATATTTTCTATTATTAAAAATTTATAATAATTTTTAAATTAGTATTTAATTATTAGCTACTAAAGTTTTATTTATATACTACTTTAGATTTTAAATTAGTCTTTATTAATCTTTTAGAAACTAATTTAAAAGATTAGTAGTCTTTATTAATTTTTTAGAAATTAATTTAAAATTTAAAAAATTAATGTTAAAATTGAGATAACTAATTTAAATAAAAATTTATAAATTTTTATTAATAATAGAAACTATTTTAGATATAAACAATTTTCCGATTTTTAAATTAGTGGCTAATTTAGTTAACATATTGATTAATTATTTTATCTCTAAATTTAATTAGTATTTAATAATTTTTTTTTAGTATTTGGATACTATTTTATGATAGAAAGTTTAGAAATAGACACTCCACCGTGCAGGTGCTTAGCAGCGAAAGTGAAGGCATAAACAACTCGAAATGCATAGCTGTAAATCCGGGTAGACTAGCCAAGGGAGAAGGAGGGGGAACTTTTGTCGAGCTTCATTATGGTGGGGGTTCCCACCAAATTAACGCTTCAATTGTTGGCATATGATGTTGAAGATGCATTTTGTTAAGGTAACCACTTAAATTACTTTTAGCTTTAACCTTAATCAAATCTGTAAAAATGTATCCTCTAGAAACCACACCGGCAGCTCCTGCCGTTTAATTAATGAAGACATAAATCATAGTTTATTACTTGGGAAAATTATGTTGATTTTTTTGTATGCACATTAATCATATTTCACATCTCACTTTGCAAGATATACTCAGTTTTATACTATAATTTTAAGAATTTAATTAGAGAATGTACTTGCACCTTGTTAACTTCTAGTCATTTCATCATTTATGTATGGTAAGATTATTAATTTTGCTGTAGGGATTCAAAACTGTTTGTTGTTAGATTATAAATGTCTTAAAACGAGGAACACATAATTATTTTTACATCATCACATGTTTATTTTTACATAATTAGATTCATGTGATGAACAAAATAAATATTTAAGATAAATGTAAAATAAAAACTATTAAAATATTTTTTAAAGAAATATAATATAAATATGAAGTTCAAAATAAAATAAATTATGTCTTAATTATATTAAATTCTGAATAACTTTCTTGTAAACATTAGGAGTTATATTATAAATAATTTTATGTGAAAATTGTTATTATAAAAAATAAAATTATCAAATGATGAATGTTATATATATTTTCTGGGGTAATTTAAGTATTTTTCATTATTTTAATATCTGAAGAATTACAGAAATTTAATATTTCAAAATACACATTTGATTAATAGAATTAATTATTCATTCTGTCTTAGGATTCAATTTTCTTGCTTGGAAACTTTTATGATTCACCATGCAAGCAACAAAATGATTGGCAACTTCTAAAACAAAACAGCGTTAATCTAGAACGTGAATCATTTTTAGTTCAATTGGAGAATAAATGAATGGGTAGTGTTCAAATGTGTATAACTTCAAAGTTAATTAATTTTTTCGACATAAAATTCCATAAATTCCAATCGTAAAAATTCTAACTTAATTTTATTTGAACATGCTTTTTCTACTTCTAAGTTAAATAAAAACTGATCAAGTTATAAAATTAACTGTTTTACCCAAATCAAATTCAATGAATAAATCAACGTGTATCAATGTTATATATGAAAATTTTAATGGCATTTAATGTTAGTGATTATTAAGTTCCAAGGATGGTTACTTTTAAAATGATCAGCTATTGCAACATTTTATATGCTGATCTTAATTTACCTTTAATAATTTGGCCGAAATAACACAATAGATTTGTTACAAGAGAAAGTCGTAATTGTTTTCATTAACAATGGGGTAAAATTTCTCTAACCTTAAATGAAATCTAATAACTAAATTTTATACCATCAAAGAAAATAAAGCTAACTAATTATTTTCCTCCAAATTAAAGTTACTTCTATAAATATACACTAAAAAAATAAATCAGTAAACTTAAAAATTTAAAGTGATAAAATATTTACAATTAATGATTAAAAGAATTAAATCACTTTGAACATTAAAAATGTATAATTTATTTTAAATAGAGCCGCATCGTAATTATATTCAAATTACGTTTTTCTAAAATAAAATATTCATGAACGAATCGAAACATACCTCAAAATTAAGTAAAAAATAAAATAAAATTAATGTCAATATTAACATAAATTTATCGTATATCGATTCAAAAAAAATTGTGTTTTCATGTATTTAATAATAACTAAAGATATATTTAGGAATGATTGTATTACAGAGGAGAATATGAACATTGATGGAATATTAGTATTTTGTTGCATGCAAGGAAGGGTACAATTGTGCAACCTAATATATAAGTCGTCGACAAATAGCAAATAGAAATTCAGCAATGGACCAGTAATAAGTTAATAAACATTGCGGATTCCCGCAATGAACACCCAAGAAAAGCTAGGGCAAAAACGACAGATTTGCTTATAAGAATTATGCCTATTCCGTTAACATGACGATAAATACCAAACCAGTACAAAAGATGCAGAACACCTTGAATTTCACCATTAAGTTCAACTAAGACTCTACTACGGTAAAACTAAGCTTAAATAAAACTCAGGCAAAGAATAAACTATCACCGTACAGCAGGAGTTGAAAGGTGCAAAAGCTCAGGTTCCCAGAGTAAACAGATTGCTGGATTACATCACCATACCTCCATCAATGGTGAAAACCTGCGCCAACCAATTCTAGTCTAAATAAATGCTTTAGGTGATAGTGGGAAAGAAATACATGTAAACAATATAAGTTATAGAACCCCAATGCATAACTTGATTTTAACTTGTAAAAAGAAGTTTGATTCATTTTACTTCTCTATTTGTCAAGTCCTTGGGGAAAAATTTATTCAAACTAAGTCATAATACCTATAATTTTATGGATTACAACAAGTAGTTAGGTAGTTTAACTAGGTAAGTCGGTTATTTTCATTCATGGGAATAAATAAATGACCTGTCCAGTGATGTAACTAGAAGCTTGATTAAGAGCCAAGAATTCCACCAGTCCAGCAACTTCCTCCGGTTGGCCATATCTTCCTGAATCCAAGTTAAAAACGACAAGTTAATAAAAAAGTTAAACAAATTAAAACCTCCATTATAGTATTTCCAATGTTCACCTAGTGGGATTGTCTCTAATATCTTCTTCTCAATGTCCTGTCCTAACTTTGCAGTCATGTCAGATGCAATAAACCCCGGAGCAACCGCATTAACCTGGCAAAGGAAACCAGGTTTAAGTTAATTCGTCAGCTAATATTGTAAACCTTTGATGCCAGAAAGAAAATGCATAGATTCTTAGTAAATTACGGTGATGTTTCTGCTAGCATATTCCTTTGCAACTGTTTTTGTCAGGCCAATTACTCCTGCTTTTGCAGCACTATAATTGGCTTGTCCAACATTACCAACTAAACCGACAACTGATGCAATATTGACTATCCTTCCCTGCAAAAACAATTTACATGAAAGTATAGATCTTAGTGACCATTGTCAGCTTGCAAACCATAAAATGAGATAGCAAAGCATGGATGCTAAAAGCACTAAATTTACAAAAAGGAATCGTTGGTAAGAATATCTTCACTTTAGGAATAATTAATCACTTCACAGATTAATGATATTACTGTGACTAATGGCCAACCAGTCATTGAATTAATTAACCACTTGAGATGTCCATAAAAAAAATTCATTAAGGATTTCTCAATACAAAAGAACAATTTAGTGGTATCTCACCTTCTTTTTCTTCATCATAACCTTAGCAGCAGCCTGCAGAAATAAACTAGCTCAGATCCAATTGAAAATGAAAAAGGAAAAATTAAGCTTTTTGGGTTTGAGAGAACGCTTTCTTGATTTATTTCAAAAATAATTACAGGAATGCCACCCTATTTTAAATTTGCTTATTATTGTTTCCAAAGATTTATACACAACATTTAAACAGGGTTTTTAAAAAAAAACTTTATGCACAAATCTTTAAAAGCAGAAACAAGGCCTTCAAAAAGTGACATTTCTATAATTATATCATAAAACAGAAAATGTTTTCTCAAACTAAACAAGAATTTCAAACAAACTCTGATTGAAAACATATTTACCTGTATGCAAAGAAAAACACCAGTTAGATTTAGATCAATAACATCCTGCCATTGAGATTTCTTCATTCTCATCAGTAAACCATCTTTAGTTATTCCTGAAAGACATAACAATATTTATTTGAGAATGACTGAAGAAAAAGAGAGGGGGAGGAAGGGGGCTAGCTCAACCACAGAAGCTTTCCAACTTACCTGCATTGTTTATCAATACATCAACTGTTCCCCAAGCATCAACTGCCTGCAGATGTAAAAGTTATGAAGCAGCCAAGGTAGAATAAGGTAAATGTAAGGATTCAAGAGTATCTGCTCACAGTTTTAATCATAGCCTCCACATCTGCCTCATTAGAAACATCTCCACCAAATGTAAGAGCTTGCCCACCAAATTCCTCAATCTAAATTCCTCAAACAAATTAATACATATTAAAACAACATATAAATAATGTGTAACTAAACAAATCAATGCAATTCAGACAATCACTATTTTCTCCTGGGTAAAAGAAACTTATAATCATAATAAGCATTTTTTACAACAACATTGCTATCGGCTAAAATAACAAATATGCTGATATTATAGGATATCCGAATCTCAATTATATTGCCAATGAAGAAAATGTATAATAAAACAATTAAAGTAATCACATTGGTTCAGACTTAGTAAATAACTCCACATTATGGCCCGAATATGATATTTCACGAAAACTATATCACATAAATAGCAACAGATGCGCACTAAAAAACTAATCACACAAGTTTCAGGAGGAAAAATTCTACCTCTTTGGAAACCTCCTCGGCTTCCTTGGATGACCTTGCATAGTTGACCAGAACCTGCAACACAAGGCCAAGTTACTAAACACAGGATCCCAAAGCAAATCACGACAGTATTACAGCAATGTAGACAACTTTAATTTCGTAAAGAAAGTTCCACGGAATACTCTATATCGTGACAAAAATTGAAAAACAAAAACAAAAAGTATTAACAATAGAACTGCTTATCCAAAACATGTATCTTCAACATTGCGTCACTATCGCCAGAAGCATATTTTTTATGTGCCTAATTTAAAAATCTAAAGAAGTTCAACTAACTTAAACTGCACATAATCACCGGTAAACTAAAGCAACTTAAATCGCAAATTCTAAAACAACAATTTGAAAGCGAGATACATAGATACACTATGTGAAATTCACCAAAAAATCGATAATCTAATTTTAATTTTTTTACGACAGTGAACCGTTCATTATCAGATTACGCTCAACATTGGCGAAGACGAACCTTGCAACCTGCTTTACCTAAGGTCAGTGCAATCGCTCGGCCAATACCTCTGGAAGCTCCGGTAACCACTACAACCGGCGCTTCCACTTTCTGAGTTGCTCCGGTTCCAGCTTCCTCCAGAGTAGCAACCTGCGCTCTCACACCTGCACTTACGCGTATCAAATAATCACCAAAACTGAACACGCGGACATAATAACGATTGAAATGCAAAACGCAAAAAGCAAAAAACAAATCCGTACCAGAGGATCTAAACGGAGCACTCGATTGGTGACGAAGGCCGGAAACGGAACGGCGATTCGTGAGAACCGGAGACCATTGCCTGATCTGACAGACTTTCCGGTTACCGGAGGCGGCGAAGTTGGCGGTTCGGAGAGCGACGCAATTGGATCCGGCAATAGAAGCCATGAGTGTTCCGAAAACGCAACGAGAAGCAAAAATGGAAGAAGCCAGAGAGAGAATAGTGGTGAAGAAGAGAAAGAAAGTGTGTTGCAGTTTTTAAAACAGAATTCGGTTGCGGTTGTTAGATTAGTGCTTGCTTTGGGAGCTCCGCAGAGAGTGAATGTTGGTAATGAAAGGGCGATGGTAACGAAGGGAGTGTGGTTTTGTGAGGGGAGGTGGCAATTGCCGTGTAAGCCCTTATATTGCGCGATTCTATGTGAGTGTGTAAAGGGTAAAATGGTAAATGAAGGCCTTCTTTATACTTGGGAGCATCGTTTTCGTTGGTAGTGAAGTGATACACCATTCACCTAAACTAAACCTATGTCTGACTCACCAAAAGTATGAGCCAAATTATTCCTACACCATATCAATTCAAAAATCATCACCTGATATTAAAAATGACAAAAATATTCTGATGAAAATAACTTTAAATAAAAATTATTTCCAAAACCTTTTATCTCTAGAAATATTCTTTCAATTCTGAAATTTTTTATTAATAATGTATTTTCAATTTTGTATTACAGATTTTTTTTGTCCGGAATATTTTTGTTTGGAATGTATTTTTTTTTTAATTATATTTACTATTTTAGATTTTTAAATTTGAAATAAAGATAATTTTAAAATTTTTTAAAAATGATAGAGTACATGTTAAAATTGATATGGTGCAGGAAGAAATTGGCAAAAGTATATTAGAGAATACAACATTTTTTTTTTCTTTCTACATCATTTACTACATTACATGTGTCTATTCGTTATAAAATAAAGGAATTTAAAAGTAAATTCAAGTTGTGTGCCTAAGACAAGCTTATTTTATTCACATTTATTATAAAGACCTAATTGAAATTATTTCATCGATTAATATATTATGTAAATGTAACTACAGCTGCCAATAAAACGAAAGAAAAAGAAAACCAATGCAACTACAGCTAAACTTACAACTGTAAATTCCAGTATTAAAAATGCTATTTAATTTTGAAACATAAAAAGATACTAATACAATATTTTAAAAGAATTTAGAAAGAATATTGCCAAATTTTTCGACATCAAAATTCTTAATACATACTAAAAAGACTATTTAAAAATAATAGAATTATTGAAAAAATATCTTAAAAATTAATTTCTAATTCTTAGCTGTAAAGTTTCAAAATAATATACTTCGATAGAATAAAAAAACCATTTCTAAGAATGAGAAGTGTTTGACAAAGTTTTAAAAAAAATGATAAAAATGCATTTTAATTCCTTTGAAAAAAATCTAACTTAATTTTGTTATCCAAAAAATACTTTCCTCCATTTTCATCCCCTTTAATTTAAAAATACTTCATCTTTTAGCCATTTTCCAACTTAAAAGTATTTTTAGTCACCTATGAGAATAAGGTATCTGGTTTACACGTAAATCTACTTATGATATTAATATATGTATATATATAATTTTCTGTTTGTAAACAGTTTTGTTATTCACATATTTATTCAGATGTAGTAAAACCCAAGCTCCAGTAACGAGTCATAACATAACTCATGATGAGAGAAAGCTTCACTTTTTTACCTCTTTTCTAACTTTGGCATTGCAGCAAGAGAACCCTACCAAAAATTGTATTCAGAACAAGTAAGATAACAGATCAGAAAATCGACGATCTGTTTACAAACTTCTAAATTGTTTAGATCAGATGCAGAGTCAGAAGCTCCAGTTTTAAAAGGTTGTTTAGATAGAGACACCAATTAAGCATTCTTTTGTGCAGGTTTCTTCGAATTGTTTTTCCGACGAACCTTCACCAAAGCTTTTTGTATATCCTACAACAATAAAAAGAAAAATGAAGATCATTCGAGTATGTATCTCAAGAATACATCTTCAACATAAAGAAATAAGTTTATGTAATTGCTCAAGCCAAGTTGACCCAAGCCATATACACTGATATAAGCCTAATCAGATAACTCGAGCTAGTCCTCTAAGCAATAAGATGCCTGCCCTAAGACCTCCACCAAGCATAACTTAAGGTAGCATTTTGAACTACTTTTAACACAAACTAGTCCAGGAATTGGTCCCAATCACAACGCTTAATCCATAGGAAGATTTGGTTTGGCGATATCATCATAATATAAATCCAAGTAGTGAATGAAAGTTAAGGTGCTAGGCACAAAAAGTAAGAAATGGTGAAATCTCACTTAATGGTTTTCAAATTGAGTTTTATTTTGATGTGCTGTCATGTATTAACCAATAAATAATATGATGGGTATGGCAGTGTAAATATAAGCTACAAACCAGAAATTGGATTAAATAGTAAACCTATAACAAACCCAAACTGTATCTAACTTTCTTACGAGTTAAAACAATATAAGCTAGCCACTTCCTTACCCCATCAGGTTCATGTTGAATTGTCCCTGGGGTCCAAAGGCCCTCCAAATTGTAGTAAGCTCTAGCCTTTTCATCAAGTGCATGGATTATCACTTTACCTAAACATAAAATTGATCCAAAAAGGAAAAAGAGGCATGTTAGAACTATAAATCCAATAACTGGAAGTTTTTATAACATAGAAAGCACTGTTCATTGATCTAAAAAAACTATTCTTTAACAAGAAGTGACAGAGAAAAGACCTACTAAACCCTTAAAACTAACAAATAAATTATTTCCCCGAAGCCTTGTCAAGCCATAGGACTCTGAGCAAATGAAAGGAGTTAACATGTAAGTGATCCATGAAAGAATCGTCAACTTGCAACACCTCCCAGAGGGGATAAAAAGAGCAAACCGCAATGTTGGATTAGTTGTAACAGACAAATTTCAGTTAATTCTTCAACAAAAGAGTCATGTTCGAAGAATATATATATGACACATCACCCATTCGGGTGGCAATGTGGACTAACCCACTCCGTTTTGGCTTGTCTCACCGCATCTGGCCTGCGAGGAACAGGTCGAGACAAGCTGATCCACATAAGACTTCGAGTTAATAGTTCTGTCTAACCCACTCATATGTAAATTTTTTAAAATAGTTAACAAAAACCTTTTAACATTTAAATCCCAAATTTAAATATCTTACAAAAACATTAATAAGTTACTATTTACTACAAATAAATAAAAATGCTATGAAAATATATATTAAAGTCGACCATGAAATGAAATCTAGATTTATACTAGTAAATATACGATATTCATGAAATAGTGAATGAAAATATTTAGTCATATTCAACATACAGATAATACTATATAACAATAAAAGATTAAAAAAATCCAGGTTATTGGACGGGCTGACCCACACTTTTGCCCATGCAAATTGTGTTATGTGGACGGCTTATGTGGGTTGATGGGATTAAATGTCCAGCTCGTCCTACCCTTTTTACAACAGGTTGCACGCCGGCCTACACGGCCTACCCACCTTGCCACCCCTAATCACCCAAGAATGGTAATTCACTGACTCCATTCAACAGCGAAGAAATTAGAATAAGTGCAAGAAAGAAAATCAGAGGTTGGAAACTGATATCAAGTTGAGACTTAACTCATTATCTTATTTGATTTAGTGAATATCACACAGAGTAACATGCGCTTACACAATAATGTTGTGAAATCAACAAGTTAATTTAGCCACTTTCTAGTACTAACGAACTAACTAGTCACACTCACTGGTAGCATACTTAATTAGCTAGGAAAGAAATGAGCCTCCACTTAAACTGCATTAGTAGCTCTCTGATGTGAGTTTCAACTACTATCTGCAAACTGGTTTACATAACATCATACAACATCGATAGCGTGGATGAAATAGACGTCTCTGAAAAAGAATACCCCATTAAAGATACTCAACTAGTTCTTTGTAAATATTAATCATTGAAGAAGTATGTGAATACCCCATGTCAATAACATTCCTAAAAAAATATAACATTTAGCAACCTCAGTCAAGATGCTATATCTGTTACCAGCCATTATCATTACTATAATTTTGCTCCCAAATTTCTTCAAAATGACTTTAGGAGAGAAAAATAAGAAAAAATGAAATGAACTTCTTCATGAGTTAATTTAGATAAGTTATATAAGAAAAATTCTACAAATTTGGGTATGCATAAATTAATTTTAACCGAATAAACTATCTCTCTCGAAGATTGTCTAAACAACCCCTAATGGATTTTCTAAATTCAACAAAACGAAAGCATATGAACACGAACAACAACAATAAAAGCATCAGATACCAGAGTCAATGACGATCCACTTTCCTCCAGCTTGCCCTTGCACACTCGGCAGCATCATTCGTTCAGCTCCCTTCTGTTTCTGTTTAGCCTGGTTAATCACCCAAACATACATTAGTCGGAAGAAAAACGAAACGATAACTGTTTCTGAGTTTCAATCGAAAATCAACAAAGCGAGAAAAAATGACGAAGAAACGAAGGTGTGGTGCCTTGTAAATTAGGGCTTGAGCGATGTTCTTGACGTGCCAGGTGGACCTGCCAGTGGCGAGAACCATGAAATCAGCCCAATCGCAGTGCTTGGGAACCGGTATCACCTTAACGTCGTCAGCTTTGATCTCCGTCAGAACCTTCTCGATCTCCGGCAGATCCAGAAGGTCTTTACGGCCGTCCACGGCGGCGAAAGAAGAAAAGGCTACGTTCTTCTTCCATGGCTGATGAAGAAGAAGGGACTCAGAATATCGCAAACACGTTCGAGTTCGGAGAAATCCCCACATTCGAATTCCACGTTCAAACCAAATCAGAGCACAGCGAGTGAGTTTGCGGAGAAGTTATACCCTTGTAATGTGACGACGTCGTTTTCATTTCTAGTTTTTTTTTTTTCCACTGGTATTGGTCTATCTGCATTTTCAGTTTTTCCTCCGTTGTAGAATAATAATAAAAAATACAATATTAAAATCCGAATATCCAATAATATAAAATATATATATTAATAATTTATATTAAAATATAAAAGTAATATGATTAAATATTAATATATTAAATTATAAGTGGTTATATTTTCTTAACAGATATCAACCTATCATCTCTTTTTATAAATAAATTAATAATTAGGAGGGGAATTTTGTTTATCCAATTCAAACGGGTCAATTATCCAAGTAAAACTTTGAGTTCAACTAAAATTAGTAGAAGATTTTTTTAAGAATTAAATATATTTTTGTCTTATATTATAAAATTAATTTTTTTTTCCAAACTTTATATCTCTTGAATAGTTAAACTATTAAAATAAGTTTTGGTTAATTTTTTTTACATGGTAAACTGTACCGGTATGGGCGAGGCTGACCCCTAACCTCCTTGCCCGAGATCCGGTCAACCTGACCAAAACCAAAGGAAGACCGGCCGAGACCTGAGAGACTTGGTCGAGATGACAAGGCCGACTGCCTGTTTGGTCGAGACCTTGGAAGACTCGGCCGAAACCTTAAGAGTCTTGGCCGAGACGACCGACACCACTGGAATTTGGCCGAGGGCCGACCCATACCGTGGGTACTTGGTTGTCGGCCGACCCCTACTAAAGTTAACGCTCAAACCAATATCAGTGAAGTTAATCCATCATTAAGAATTAGGTAATGCGACCTTAACCGGTATCCACCTTGATAAACGGGCTCAACAAGGTAGGCCCATTAGAATAATATAAATAGCACGTATTCCAAGGAGTAAGGTATGTCATTTATTACTGTTCACCTACTTGAAAGCTGACCACCCGCTTTACTGACTTGAGCGTCGGAGTGCCTTCGCAGGTACCCCACCATCCGGTGTTCAGCCGAGACCAAGTGCCGAAAGAGAAGCAAAAGGACGAGAAGAATCTCAGCTCTCCATCCAGTCACCTGATCGACGAAGCAATGAGAAGAAGACTTCAATAGTTCTCTAGGTCTCATCTCCCTAGTAGGAACATAAACTATTTGTTCATGTGAACTAGAATGTAAAATATTTCATGCTAATTGATAGTTGATATGATATTATAATATAATTTATTTTAAAATTTTATTTGTTACATTAAAAAATGATAAAAAATCATTTTAATAGTTTATTTATTACAATTTTAAAGTTTAAACTGGAAAAAAATACGTTAAAATAAAAGAAAATGAAAAAGATATTTAACTCATCTTCTTTTTTCATTTTCTTTTTTATGAGAAGCACGTAGTTACAAATGTATAAGAAAGTGGGGAATGATGACAAATTGACAAAGATTTCTTTTGAAATATCTATGATGCAACCATGCGACAAAAGTCAATTTTACATTTATTTGCGTTCGTGCATAAGCAAAAGAGCTTTATGTTATGTCAACATCGATAACCATTTTCTCTCCAAAATCTTCTCACATCGTTTTTTCATTGTACTAAATAGTTTCCACAAACAACCATGTACCTGGAAAGTTTAGTAGTGTTGAACTAGGAATCACCGCACTACAATCTTGTCATTAAAGTTCAAAAACATGTTTTGTTTTGTCTTCATGAATATTACTTGGTTTGATGTTTGTTACATGTTATACATGGTTTTGCATCTCAAGACTCAGTTTACCTACTTTGTTATGTTATACTTATGGAGGTTGGAAACAAACAGAGCATAGAAAATTGAACTTTGCATTAAGAAGTTAATATTTTTATTTTCCTTTTTCCTGTTTTTATTCAATAAGAGAAGAAAACATATTCTAGTGTCGTTAATATAGTTCCGCTTATAAATCGATGTTAATGGTAGTTTATGTATTTCTTTATTTTCAACCAACCATCGGACGTTATTTAAGGATAAAACCGTGACGGAGCAGTGACCTCCAAAGCAGACAATACCTCAAATGTGATGATTGACCCTAACAATGCTATCTCTCGGACTTGAGGTCGGAACATTAGCGTCGTTTGTGGGATCGTAAATTCTTTCCCTTAGCCCACATCATTAGGAGTCAATAACAGTTTGAATACACCTTTCTCACTTAACCCACTAAGACGCCTTTTAAGGACAAACTGTGACGGAACTCAAAAATTTCAAAGCGAACAATACCTTAAATGCGATTTATCCTAACAATACTACCTCAATTGACTTGAGGTCGAAAAAAAAAAACATATCAAAATTAAAGAAAGAAAGAAGATAACATAACTCTCATAACTATAATATCTTCAAATTTAGAAATATATTCACTCGGCTTCATTGGTAATAAGATTTGTAAATTTTTTTTCTTATATATTTTTTATATTATTCATTTTTCCTTAATATATATATATATATATATATATAAACTCACATTTAAAATTCAACAAAAAAAATCCGCGGCTCAACTTAAAAGAACAAGACATTTTTAAAAGAACCCTAAAATTAATACTTATTAAATAAGTAATTTTGAAATTTTGTTTATTTTAACACCCATTTAGACAGCATATAAAATATTATTTTGGTAAGGATAAATTTTAACTCAAAATCACCTAATTATGACATGTAACTTGATTATTTGACAAACACTCATCATCATTCCACTCACTAGGATAGTTCAAACTTTTTGGTGAAGTTTTAGTTTTGATTGGCAAATCAAAATCATTTTGCTCATTCATGTGCTTCCTGAATCCTCTCTCATTGGAAATAGTTAAAATTAAAAGTGAAAAAAATATCATGATTATGTATTTTTCAACTAAAATAATAGTTAAAGATAAGACACTCACACGGATACTTATATGATACGGACACGAACATGGACATACGTATAATTTTTTAAATATAAGACACGGAAATACATATCTATATATTATATAATTATATAAATTGACAATAAATATTTGTGTGCACAAGTATGTTTCAGATTATTTTTTGGAGCAGAAAAATGTTTTTCATGACTGGTTCAAAATGATTTGTTTCTTATTTTTATTATAATAAAAATTTATAGAGTAAGTTTGAATTTCTAGAAAATTAATGTATTTTTATTTTTTAAAATTGTGTTAGAACGGTACTAGATTTATCAGAAATCCAACAAATACTTTTTGAATTAGACACTTCATGGATATGTGTTCTACGAGTGTCATACGAGCGTCGATGTTCGATACGAGTATCTGACACCGACACGCCATTTAAGATAAGTGTTCGAACTTGTGGTACATTAATTAGTATGTCTTGTTGATTTTGTTTTTTTGAAATAAAAAAATTCATATTAGGGCATAAAAAAGACATTTCTCAAATTGTTGATTTTGTTATTCTGATGAGAAATAAGTTTGATAAACATGTGAAAATAATAGAAACAGACAATGATGAAGATTTTACGTGGAAAAAATTAAGCCAGGTGGAAAAACGCAAAACTTATTTTCTTTTTTGTAAAGTTGTAGAATAAAAGGGAAAGAAATACAAAGAAGGAAAATAGAAAATAAGGTTGAACCATCTTTATACAAATAAAATTTATTTTTTATGAATTTGATTTGTTATTTATAATATAAGCTATTATAGTTTAGTAAAAGATTATGATAATATAATTTTAAATTTGAGCAGTGATGAATAACATTATTTATAGTTATATAATTTTATTATAAAAATATATTAAGTCAGCTGATTTAATTAATAATTTATTATTTTTACCACTTATCAGTTAATCTAATATCTCAAATCATAATAATTGAGTCAGTAACATTCACCAAGATTTAATACAATTTAGTATAGTTTTAATAATTTATTATTCAGTTCATGTATTTTTTTTACTCCATTATTTTTGGGGGGTTTTGAACGTGCCAAAATCCAAAATCTGTTAATGTAGCATTTATTGAATTTGGTGTGGAATTCAATAATTTGTCCCAAACTTAAAGGCAATGAATTCGAAATGTTGTTGGTGTGTTGAGTCACTATATTATGGGAGGCTCCAAATCTTCTTTTCAGATTTGGAATATATAGGAAGCATTAATGTCACATTGTTTGTTTGCACACTGCTCTATTATATTATTTTTATTTTTAAAATTAAATATATTTTTTATTATTATATTTTCATGTGAAACTAGTTTTTGTTTTTAGTTTAAATTTAAATTTATTAGATATTTGTAATAAATAACTATTATATTAGAATATAAATTTTTAATATATAATAGATGTTAAAATATTTTATATTAACTTATTATTTGGAATTGGCGACTTACCCGTTCAATGACTTTGGCACCGGACGTGTCCAAAATAGATAGTGTACTTTCAGATCGGATGAAATCAAAATATAAACGTTTGTTCACATTCCAACCTTTCTTCTCCTTTCAGGGTCTATTCGAAAAAAATCAAATATTATACATGTATTAATACTGTTGTTACACATTAATAAGAACTTATTTTAATTATTTTTTTATTATAAATATTTAATAAATGTAAAATTTGAACTAAAAAATAATCTGTTATAATACATAAAAAAAACATTTAACTTGGTATACTAATTTCATTTAATGTCAAAATTCTATTATTTTAGATATATACTTAAATTAGTTAAAAAATAGCACTTTTTTTTCAAAAACTATAATTAAAAATAAATTACAAAACATACAATTTTTTTATATATAAGTTAACTAACACCCCACTAAAGTAAAATAAAGTGCTCTACTTACATTTGAGTTTAAAAGAAATGTTTAATTAATTCATATTTGTTAATTAAATTTTATTAAGATTACAAAATCATGAGAGAGATTACTATAAGTTTATGTTTGATTTTGATTGTATGCGAAACCTTGGTTGTTAACAATTGAGGAAAAAATATGATTATGTTTTGTTTTAATAAATTTTAGCTTAAAAGATGTTGTTAGATTTTCTTAAAATTTAATTTATTTTGACAATTAATAAATCAGTGGCATTGGTGTAAAATTGCTAAGAAAAAAAGAACTTTATAAAAACTAATCATAGAGTAAAAGAAAGAGAGATACTCAATGATGGTTTTGAAAATTAATTGATAATCATATCCAACCTACTAAGATGCATTTTATCCAAATTTTCACATTAAAAAACTACAATGAAACTTACTTTTAACCATAATTGTTATCTATTGTTAGAAAATAATAAATATCACGAAACACGCCAAAAAAAATGTATGAAGAATATACCTTTCATTTACTCTACATCATGTTTAATGATTTCTATGAAGAAATGGTTCTTTCTGGCATGTCACTATTGACAACAAAGCACAAAGAGATGAAGATATTTTTTCAAAGAAATCATCAATTAATTTCTTACAATTCATATAAAAATGTACAGTGTTTTTCAAAAAAATTATTAATACATCACTCATTTAATTTCATACAATTAAGTAAACACACTTTTGTATGGTTAAACATTTTAGCATCAGAGTGAGTTAATTGGACACGCCGTTGGACACACGTATCGGACACCGACACTTATAGAATATGTATCAATGTGTCAAATTTTAAAAATATTTGTTGAATTTTTTTACAATTCTAATACAATTTTAAATAAGAGAAATACATTAATCTTCTAAAAATTGAAACTTATTGTAAAAAATTCTATTATGATTATAAAAATAAGGAATAAATCCTTTTGAACCAGCCACGAAAAACATATTTCTGCTAAAAAAAAATTAAAACATACTTGTGCACATAAATCTTTATTATCAATTTATATAATTCATAATTATATAATGTATAAATTCGTATTCTCGTGTCCTACATTCTAAAGATTATATCTATCTCTGTGTTTGTGTTCGTGTCATTATTTATGCTACATTGGTTAGAAGTATGTTTCTTTCTTTTTGTTGAAGTTGTTTAATATAATTTTTTCAAATTTTTATTTTTTAACTTTATATAAATTATTTTATTTATAAAATAGTTAATATTATTTTGTTTCATATATATAATAATACTACGCATAATTGAAAGGGCATAATAGGTAACATATATTATATTGGTATGCTCGGAAAATAAAATAAAATTATATGATTAGAGTAAAAAAAAAAAAACTATATGTGCAATGATTGGTTAGTTTAGTTTGTGTTGGCTTCCATTTTATACAGTACACTCCAAAATAAAATATAAAAGACATGTTTTTCTTATAAATATTATATTTTCCTTAGCTATTATTTTATCTTGAGTCAACGCAGTGTGATAAGTTCAGTAATATCATATTGCTAAATTATGATTTATATTATTATAGTCTATAGTTTTTGTTTTGCTTATTCTGTTTTGTTAATTGTTATTACAACTAACGAATGTTGGCTTAATTAATATTAATTGGACTGATCCAGCTGATATTGCCCTTAATATTTTAGTTTAGTTGTTGTTTAGAATTATGTAATATAGTATTTGCCAAAAGATGTTTTGGAATGTGTTAAATATAACTAACAACTGCAAAATAAAACTTCACATGTATGAATATTTTTCTCCCATTTCTTGCCAATATGAAATAATGATACAATATTTGCATCGTTTAATATTAAATATTATTTTTATATAATTTTTGTTCTCAAACGGGTTGAAACAAAGAGTATGATTGATCCACTCTTCGATCAATCTGCACCTCATTTCTTTCTCCTATTACTCATGCTCTTGCACTTCTCTCTTTTTTGAACTTTGGACTCAGATGAGCCGCCTAATAAAAGTAGATTAACAAATGTTGAGTCATTAATCAGTTTCGTTATTGGTCATGTCGTTGATCTGGACTAGGTGTTGAATCAAAGTCTTAGTCGTGCAGAACCTACGGGTACAATTTTAAATATTATTTTTATCTCAAATCGAAGAAATAACATCATTAGACATACGATGTATTTTCTGTTTTATATTTTAAAGATTGGTGTTCTATCACGATTTTCTCATAAAATAATAAAATTGTGCTTAATAGATTGAAAGAAGAAAGAGTAGATTGAAAGAAGAAAGAGTACTCTTATTGAGCTCGTTACCGTAACAATTTATTTGGATCATGTACCCACATGAAAGTAGATGCAAAACCAAATTTTGGATTAAAATGACATTAGAATAAACTTTGTGTTTAATCATAATCACTTTAGGGTTCCATATATCGATTTTTGTGACACAGTAAGTGTAAAGTATCACTTTTACTGGGATTACAACTTATTTAACTGTTTCATAAACTTTCCTACCAAATTCTAAGTATTTAAACCGACTCAAAAATCAAAGTATGTTCTTTTTGACTATTTCCCTTGGATCCTGTTTCTTCTCTAAATCATTCTTAACTTGGTTGTTGGAGTCTTATATATAGGTGATCTACACGAGATTGATCATAACTCAATCATCACCGTCATAAGGTGGATCTGTGCCCATTTTGCCCCAAACAATTGTTAGAAAATAAAAAATCATGATGAAGCTTTTAGGATAATGATTATAAAGCCTAAGTAAAAGTTGAGTATTTGATTAAATTGGTCTCAATTATAGGGTTTATATTAGTCACGTATCTAACTTAATTTGGGAAGTATCTGTGTTTAACTAAAAAGGATTAAAGAAAACTAAAAAGAAAAGGAAAAGGGGTAGAGAAAGAACTTGGATGCTTGCTGTTGAGGGAAGCAGCAAAATCCAAGGACAACAAAAACAAAGGTTTTGGGTATTATTCTTCAACTCTATAATTGTGAGTGTTTTTTAATAGGGAGAGGAAAAGAATTTGGAACAAATTTTAATTTTTATTTTCACTTTGTGATTGCGTTTGTTGTAACCGTTGGATCATTCTAGTTTTCGATCTGTACTTTGGTCGCTCGGACATAGCAATGAATGATATAGATCCGAGTGTCTAATACAAAATTCGTGGCATTGTAATTGGCATTTAAGCTCTGTTTTATCTTCGAACTTGGGATCTTAAGCGCACTCTTCCACATTCCACACTCTTTTGCAAGCAATTTTGACTTGGAAATTTGGTAAGTCAAGCCCAACTGCTGCTACTACTGTTACTCATTCCACTGCTCAATTTTACTACCTTGCTTTCAACTTCAATGGCGGCTTGGTGGGTCCCAAGCTTGAATTATGGGTTTCAATTGGGTTCCCGTTTAACTCTCAGCCCCACAATTGGGATCTGTAACTGGGAAATGTTTTAGGGTTTCTGGGTCAATTTGATTTTGGATAATTGTTGCATATGGTTTGAATGAATGCCGAGGAGGCATTGCATTTTAATGGCACAGTTGTTGCCACGAGTCACTGTTTTAATATGCTGAATTTGCCTTCATTCAGGGGTGCTGTTAATCTAATCATATTCACTTGGTTCATATAACAAGTGGGTAATTATTTTTTCTCTGAATTGATGATTGGTGCTTAAATTTGTTGTAGGCTTGAGCTTAATTATGGGTTGCTCGTTGGGGTGTAGAAGGTTTATTGTTTTGGCTTGTGTGGAGAGCTTGGGGTGACACTTGTGTGACACTGTATTTGGTGGTGGAGATGCCACCTTCTCCGGCATTGAGATTCTCTCCGGGGAGAGAGCCAAGAGGTGACAGTCACAAGCGCGGGCGCAGTCTTGAGAGTGGATTGCTCTTCCGGGAGAAGGATGAAGATCTTACTTTGTTCAATGAAATGCAATCAAGAGAGAAGGAGAGCTTTTTGCTTCAGTTGACAGATGATTTGGAAGACTCATTCTGTAATTCTTTTTACTTACATCATACAAAGAGAATGTTTCTTTTTTGGTTGCTGCTTTGGTTAACATTCATGCATTTTTTTTTGCTTGGGGTGTTATTATACAGCTACAAAGTTGAAACATATTTCTGATGTAAACCTTGGAATTTCCATTCCTGGTCGAGGAGAAAGCAGTGAGTTGCTTAATGATGGTGAGAAGAATGATTATGACTGGTGAGTCATTTTTCATGTTTTGTGTTTCCTACTAGATTGCATTGTTTAATGTGTTCAAAATATAAAATTCTGATTCTAAGTGTATCCAATTATCTGTATTTCATGCAGTTATTCAAGTTTCTTGCTCATAGAGCTTGAGACTTTGATATGAATTAGTTTATTTCTGCTCTGCTCATCACTAATTAACTCACTGATGTCTTGTGTGTACCATTCGTTTTAAAGGTTATTAACGCCCCCAGACACACCACTGTTTCCTTCGTTAGATGATGAGCCATCACAGACTAGTTTTGGAAGCAGAGGAAGGCCTCAGAGTAAACCCATTGCCATATCAAGATCTTCTACGGTGAGCTTGAATGCATTTATATTGTTATATTCGTGCATGGTTATATCTTTAAGGGGAAAAGTTCTCTGATAAAAAATGTAGTTGTGCTTATACTGATCATTCATCATATGTTCAATGCCCTCCTGTTTTAGATGGATAAGAGTCACAGAAGCAGTAGGGGCAGTGCAAGTCCAAATCGTTTAAGTCCATCCCCACGATCAGGAACAAACACACTGCAATCAAGGGGAAGGCCTTCGTCGGTGCCGAATTCCAGTCCAACCCCAAGTGTGCGGTATGCCACTCCATCGAGAAGATCATCTCCACCTCCAAGTAAGCCCATGACACCTGCTTCCAAGCATTCCATTTATACTCCCAGCAGGATAAGCACTGGCTCCAGTGGTTCTGTAGTCTCATCAGGAGTTAGGGGAACTTCCCCAGGGAAGACAAATCGTGGAAACTCTGCATCACCAAAGATAAGGGCTTGGCAAACTAATATTCCTGGCTTCTCTACTGAAGTTCCTCCCAATCTTCGAACATCATTGGCTGATCGACCAGCATCCTATGTGAGGGGTTCATCTCCAGCATCCAGAAATGGTAGGGACTCTGCGTCCAAATTCAATAGGCAATCAATGTCTCCAACTGCTTCTAGGAGTAGTAGCTCTTTTCACAGTCATGATAGAGACCAATTGAGCACACGCAGCAAAGGTTCCATTGCATCATCTGGTGATGATGATCTAGACTCTCTGCAATCCATCACAATGGGTAGTGCAGACAGATTAAGTTCAAGAAGGGGTGCTTCATTTTCAACCAACAAAAATCCTACCATTTCCAAGAAATCAGCCAGGATTGTATCCCCAAGTTCTGCTCCTAAAAGATCGTTCGATTCAGTTGTCAGGCAAATGGTATTTTTTCATCTTATCACTTAAAACAATTTCCTTTGCTGTTTGGTGTTATTATTGGCAGATGGTGGAATGTGGCAGAAGGCCAAAAATTCCGCCATATAAACATGCCATTGCAGCCAATGACGGCATGGTAATGCCATAGCAGGTCTCCCTTCACAAATTGCCTGTGGTTATTGGCAAAATGTCTGCCATGCCATTCCACCGGAGATTATGGCATTGCCATTTAACAACATTGGTTCACAGAAATCATGAAGTGTGTTTAATTTTCAAGGAATTTGAGATTTAGTTCCTTTTAACGTATTTTCCCCGTGCTTCTGCTAACTCTCTCTCTCTCTCCATCCTCCTATGCACAAGCACACTGTCTCCTTTCTATAAGTCTTTTTTTATGTGTACCGGTTTACAACATTGAAAGTTGACTGATTCAACTTTCCTTTCGGTTCGGACTGCCAATCTTCAAAATATGTCCATTTTTAGTTGTGCTTTCTATGCTTAATTTCTAGTGCGTGCATGTCCCATCTGCATATATTTTTAAATTATATTTGATTAGACAACTACTCCAAACTAAGAGCTTCTTACTATGTTATCTTCTATCTTGTTTGGGGATCTGCATACGAAATAACATATTTACACCAAGCATAATCACTATATCAGGGTTTTTCTGTTGGTTGACACTTTGAAACATCTGCTGATCTTTGTAGCAAAGAAGTCAACACTTGGTGAACATTAACAACGGAAATCTGGATTTCTATTGGGTCTTTTATTTGTGCAACTCTCCCAATTATCTATTGCCATGATTAATAGTCAGATTTAATAAAAATACTCACTTTTGTTAGTTACCATTAAAATGCTATGCAGGATAGAAAAACTCCTCAGAACATGTTCAGGCCACTTTTATCCAGTGTTCCGAGTACAACCTTTTATGCTGGAAAAGCAAATTCTGCACATCGTTCCCTTGTATCCAGGAATTCATCTGTTACAACAAGCAGCAATGCAAGCTCTGATCAAGGTACAACCTTTGCACTGGACACTGAAGGGAGTGAACATAATCAAGATGATATGGCAAGTGAAGCTGATAAGATACTATTTCCTGATATGCATGAAGTGTTTGTCTTTGATAAAGTTGAGGCATTAAATGCGAAAATTGAGCAAGAGATTAAAAGGGAATCGGTACATATTCTGCAAAATGAAACCAGAGACCCAAAGACTGTTTTTGTTCCAATTGAATTTGCGGATTCTATATCCCACATTCACATTGACACCAGAATTAATGAAAGTTCAGAAATTTCACGTGTTAGAGGTGTCATTTCTGAAACTGGTAGTTTTGAAAATTCTGCTCTCTGTTCTTATTGTGGTTGTTGGTATGAGGTCACTAATCATGCTGAGAAGAATATTGGGCTGTGTCCAGAATGCAGCAGGAAAACCTCATTGTTGCGAGTCATCTTCCCTGAGACAACTTTGGCAGTATCTGAAGACCCTCCATTGATTGCAGCCAACATTCCTAAAGAAGAAAAATCATTATCTGAAACAAACCAATTGGAACTGCCTCAAGAGACTAATGTGGGTAACTTAAGGTTTCCCTACGGTGAGCGGGATACTGAGGAGAGTCAAACTTCATGCAGTGAAGTAAAGCAAGATCACTCACAAAACAGTCCTCTTCCAAATCCATTGGTGGAGGGAGGCAGACAGACATCGGACAACCAGCTAGAGATTAACCAATTAGGAGTTGATTACGAGAAGCCTAATAATGAATCTGGGGATAAACATCACTCAAGTGATCGCCCTAATTTGAACGTGGACCCGACAGAAGGCACTGGCATTTCTGTATTGCTGAAAAGGACTAGCAGCAACAAAGGACCTGTAGTTCAGAGCAGGAGTTTTACTGCCACAACCATATCTTACGATGATCTGTGTCTTGCTAGAGACAGTGTAAACAGTTTTAGAAGCACACCGAGACCTGGTAGTTATTCTGCCTCGTCATCAATTGATCTTGGCTCAACTAGGCAAACAGAGTTTCGTTCGCAAAGGCAGTTGAGTGGAAGGAAACTGGATGTGGACTGTGGATATGACTTGAGGATCAAGCCTCCGAGCACTGCTTCATCTTTTTCAGGAACATCAAACCATTCTCGCCATGAGTTAGGTCTTGCAACTCAAGAGACCACTGCCAATACAGAATATGGTTCTGTAGAGGAGGTATCCCAAGTTTTTCAAGAAATGCAAGCTTTGGGAAATACAATGTCTGAGATAATTGATGCTTCTTCCATTGATTTAGTTGTTGAGGAAGATGAAGTTGAATGTGATGATAGTAGTAGATTGAATAATCCTTGCCGCTCAGAATTTTCAAGTCATGCTACTGTTGTTCAGTCTGATGACAACCTAGTCACATCAATTCCAATTCATGGGGATTGTATGTCACATGAAAATGTTGACGATTGCCAAAATAATGCCAAGGATGTCTCAGACACTGAAACATCAGCTAAAACTTCAGAATTATCCAGTCAAGAGAAACATGATGTGCAGAATTCAAATGTTAACGAATTGGATGCTTTGGTTACAACCAACTGTTCCCCAATTACAGAATCAGAAATAGAAGGAGAAAACTATAGTGAGAATATGATTGACATGGTGAATGATGATTTGTCAAAGAGGGCCCTTGATGACTTTCGAGAACCTTCTGCTCAAAATCTTTCCAATGAGTCTTATGCTGCTTCTGTTTCTGAGGTCAATGTCTCCGAGTCCCATGGCATTGGTATGATATCTACTGTATTAAAATTTCAAATGAAAGATATTACATTTACTGATAACAATTGAGATGAGAATAATAACTTCTCACGCTTCTCTTAGAGATGCACTTGTTTATGAGTAAGCCATACATTGCATAAACTTTGAGCAATTTTCTGAGATATAAAAATATGTACAATAACAATCTAATCTCATTAAATCTGTTTTGTCTTGGAACAGAAAGTTAGGATTTTTGGAAATCTTGATTCATTTTGTGCAATTTAAATTCAGTGATGTATTTTTTACATTTTGTATTCTGATACTCATTCATGTGTTCTGGGCACTTTACAGGCAGTTTATTAGCCTAGTTTCCAACTTCTTGGTTAAGAGTAAGACTTTCTGTGGTCTGGCTACTTTGTTAAAACAGTTTGCAATTTTAATCTACAGTCATTTTACTGAGGATTCACTGGCAATGATAACTGAACTTATATTTTCATTGTTGGGGGGAACCTTAACTTAAATGAAATTCATGGAGCAAAAAAAACCTATTTAGTTTTCTGTCACTTTAGATTCTTCCTCTCTCTGTGCATGGTGCCTGCAATATATTTTATCTGCTGAAACTTTCTTTGGAAAAGTTTGTACATGTCCAAAATTTCTAATAGTTCTTTAATACTTTATGCCAGAGGGATCTACAGTTACAGTGGAGTGTCAAGGTGCAGGCAATACTAGAAGCCTGACACTTGAAGAGGCAACAGACACGATCCTTTTTTGCAGTTCCATTGTCCATGATCTTGCATATCAGGCTGCGACATTAGCAATGGAAAAGGAATGTTCCGACCCATTTGAGGGTTCTAAACCGACTGTGACCTTATTGGGAAAATTCAATTCTGATAGAAATAGTCGCAGCCGCCCTGTCAGCAAGCGCACTTCAAAATCCCAGAAGACCAAGACCAAGCAGAGGAGGGTGGAAACTGATGTCAAAACCCCTTCTGGCAAGGCTGAGAATGATGAAAATATTGACGAGTCTTTCACACACAATGTTGGGCTTCCTAACAAAGTGGATAGTATGAAGCCCCCGAAGCTCGAATCAAAGTGCAATTGCATCATAATGTGAGAGGACAATGTTAAGGTTGTTCCTTCAATTCCTGGCAGCATTTCTGCACTTCCCTTTTGGCCATACATGGGAGCTAAACCAAGTGCTTGTGCATTTATGGTTTTAGGTTGAAGGCTGTTTGGGATAATAACCACTGCCAATTGGTTTGTGTTGGTTCTAATATATTTTGTAACAAATGCCAAGTTGTGTTTGACATAATTGTAAAGTTATTTTTTCCCTCCTTATTTTTGTTGGTAGGCCATAAGTTAAGAGGCATTTTGGAGGACTATGATGTGCCCCCTCCACTTACTGCATTCTTGTTTGTTATTTCCATCTCAACTAAGTGATCCATCAAAAGCAAGTGTGAAGTAGAAAAGCATTCATATTCATTGTTCCATTGTTGCTACTAAATTCCTATTCTTTCTGACTCAACTGAGTGAACAAAACTCCACTTGCAGGTTTGTCAATAAACACACTGTCCACCACAACATGTACACTGAGATCCATTTGTGTATTTGTTTTTTCATGCACCTCTCAATCCGACAGAATTGTAGCATTGACACTTACACAATGTATCAAATAACTTGTTTTGAGAATGAATCTATTAAAAATGAATAAAGGGGAAGGGGGATATGTTATTGTGCCCATAAAATTAGATCAAATGTTATAAATTATTAAATAGAGTAATTAAATGTTAGAAATTATTTTTAAACAATAAACATTGAATGTTATTTTAAGGGTACTAACGAAAACATTTATAAACAAAAATTGCCAAAAATGATAGTTTTTGCATTGGAAATCATAGTAAAAATAAATTAAACTTACTTAAATTTTATAAAACCGACTTATAAGATCATGTATACATTATGAAATATTTTTTATTTCTAGTCGATGTGAATCTCCAACACACTCAAGCCTCAAGTCCGAGATGTGCCATCTTGTGTGTAAGACTATATATTATAAATGATTCGATAATAACTCAATAGATAATCTGATAAGTCAAAACAAGTTCTTACTGAAATAAGTTATAAATAACTATGTTACCATGTTAAGAAGTCGACTTTAAACCTTACTCAACCTTATAAAACACTCTTATAAGATGAAGTTTACATTCACTTATATTATAAAAAACACTTTAAGGTTTAATTTCTTAATATTTTCAAAATATATTTGTTAACATTTTTATAGAATAAAAATACCAATTTGTAGATGAAATTTCTTATGCTATTAGTCGAGCTTAATAATGTCCTAATTAATCACACAACGATGAATTTTTTTTTATATTTTTTCCATAAAATCTATTCTAATTAATCAGGGCATAATCATGTAGCAACTTGCTCTAACTGAAAGATAACGACATTTTCTTTTCGATCAAACCATTTTGTCAGAGGAAATTGCGTGGCATGTAGGTTTTCTTCGCCACCGAGAACTTTCAATTATACGAATTTCCAAATTCCAAATTTTGGGTCAAACCAGAATAAGTTGCGTTGCGGAAAAGTACCATCAAGAAGAAAAAAAAAAGAAAAAGGTGAAGTGCATAGCATAAGAGGGCATATTCATAAGAACAAGGGAAGCATATTCAGTTGAGAAAGCTAAGCTAAGCTGAGCTAATAACGTTTGAGAAACAAAAACCCATTTCGGAATTCGGAGGATATCCAATTCCTGTTCCTACTTGTGTTTGTTTGGAACATTTGTCAAAGGAAAAAACATTATAGAATTATCAGAATAACTTGCAACTATAATTAATTAGTTTATTTTATAAACTATTTGAGAATTAAAGAGAGAAGGGTGGTGAGTGAGGTGGCAGTTACGACGTCGTCAATGATGTACAATTACCCTCTCATTTCCGCCATTGTTGCTTTCGCCATCGCACAAGCCATCAAGTTCTTCACCACCTGGTTCGTCCCTTTTGTTTTTCTTTCAATTCCTTTCTTTTTTTCATGAATCCAGTGGAATAATACAGTGGTTTGGAAAAATTGTTTAAGTTTGTGGTTTGGGGAATGATGTGTGAATTATGAATCTCTTTAGGAAGAATTAGATTATGAGAGTTTTGGTTAATGATGTGTTTAATTGAGGGTTAATGATGGTTATTGTGATTATGATCATTGTTGATGTGTAGGTATAAGGAAAACAGATGGGATCCGAAGCAACTTGTTGGATCTGGGGGAATGCCTTCTTCCCATTCTGCAACTGTCACTGCTCTTGCTGCGGCAATAGGGTTCCATGAAGGCTTCGGAGGACCTCTTTTTGCGACTGCTTTGGTTCTAGCTTGTATTGTATGTCTTTAGTTCTTCAGATAAATCGTTTTTAGGGATATCTTCTTCTTTTCAAAGTGTGATGTTGTAATGGAGATTCAATCTCTTGTTTGTGTGTGTGGTTTGCATGAGTGACGTTTGGATTGATAGAAAATGGTTGAATGGAAAGGAATCCAATAGTACTTGGTTCAGTTATTTGGATTGTCTAAATTAGGATCAAATGGAATGGAACTGGTGGAACATTTCTTCTTTTTTCCCCTTTCAATTAGGAGGGCATGAGTTATAAAATATGAAAACAGTGAAGTGATTTCCTTTCATTCCACTCACCCTTGAATGTTCAAACATGGTCACTTTTAGAAAGGATTTGATGTCCTAAAAATTGAATAGGTTATGCAGCCGGAACCTAATTGTTAGTGACTAGCTTATGGTTGGGGGAGTTTCTGACATGGGATATTGCTGGCAGGTGATGTATGATGCTACTGGTGTAAGATTGCAAGCTGGACGCCAAGCAGAGGTACACTCTTTTCCTTGCTTTACTTGTGGACCATGTTCTGTCATGTATTTCTTTGATGCCAAATGTGAGAGTTGAAATGCTACAAAAGCTTTTTCTATTTGCCTGTGATTCCAGCAAAAGAAGTATTTTATTTTTTTGTTTGGTTGGTTTCCATTTGTTTCTTTTACTGAGTTTAAATGACTGAATTTTCCCAGCTTCTGAACCAAATTGTGTTTGAACTTCCTGCTGAACATCCTCTAGCTGAAAGCAGACCACTCCGGGAACTTCTCGGGCATACACCCCCTCAGGTTCACCATTTTTTATGTGTTTGCCTGTCATGATTATTTTATGGATCTTAGTTAAAGGAACTTAGTGCCATTTGCTTGTTTACACACTTGATAGAATGACATTATTCTCTGGAAAGCTATTTAGTATAAACATAAGGGATTTTAATGTATACTTTGATGTCTTCTGTTGATACTTAAGGAAAAGAATCATGGATTTAATCAATGGAAATAGAAATTCAGAATCATATAATTTGATTTGGTGTAATTAGGATCTGATTTTAGATTATGTTTATAGGAAAGAATCATTTTAGATATTCAATGGGATTCTTCTCTGATATTTTGGCAGATCTTTCCTTGATATTTAAGCGAGATTAAGGTACAGTATTAACTTCCTCTTCCTTTTTATTACTCCCCTTTGTATCAAGTTGAATAAGGAAAAATATTCACTTTCTGCATGGTATCAGAGCTTGATCTGAACTAACAAATATGAAACAATAGCCACTTGAAATGTGGAAATTATAGAAACAACATTTATCTTGAAACCAACAGACACAACTGTTTCAAAAGTAGTAATTGCACCTTATGAGAATTGGAAGGTTTACTTTAGGAAAAAGACCAAAACGGTGTCCATCAAATATAATGCTAATGGTAGCATAAATCAATACAAGGCTCGATTGGTAGCCAAGTGAATTACCTAATCATATGGAGTGATCTATGAAGAGACTTTTGCACCAGTGGCAAAACTTAATTCAATCCGAGTCATATTGTCCTTGGAAGCAACTTTGGTTTAACCTTTACACCAACTAGAGATAACAAATGCCTTCTTAAATTGTGAGCTGAAAGAGGAAGTATGCATGCATATTCCTCCTAAACTTGAATCAGTCAACACCTCAAATAAGGTGTGCAAACTTCGAAAATCCTTGTATGACCTCAAATAATCCACAAGAGTGTGGTTTGATAGATTATGAGTTGTCTAGGAAGATGGGTTCAACAAATGTCAATTAGACCATGTTATGCTTGTTAAGCATTCTCTAGATGGGAAAGTAACCTTATTCATTGTTTTGGCTGATGATATTGTTATCATAGGAGATGATCTTGGACAAATCAAACAACTGAAGGGTCATTTGGTTAGTTAAAAGACTTGGGACAACTTAATTATTTTCTAGGGATGGAAATAGTTCTAACAACAAATGAGATATGTGTTTGATCTATGGAAATCAATCAGACTCATAAATTTGATTTAGGATCCGATTTTATTTCTCTTTTTTAGATAGCTTTATGGGAAAGAATCTTTAGTTATATTCAATGAGATTCTTCTTGAAAAAATTAGGTAATGGTTGTGTTAATATTTATCTTTTATGAACATTTGAATCTATGTTTTATCATTTTATATTATACTTCTTTTGAAATGTTAAGGGCTGAGGTATTCCTTGTTTTTAATACACTCTTTTAGTACCATCAGGATTCTATTATTGTACTCAAAATATCTGATGTAAAAGTATTAAATGAATGATGAATCACACCATACTGAGATAATAATGTGCCAAGAAGATGGTTTCAAGTCATTAAAAAAAGAGTTATTGACAAGATTATGGCCTTTTCATTGCTTTTGTACACATTTTGGACACACTCTGCTATACTTTTAGTTTGAATTATTTTCACTTCCACTTATGTCACTGTATCTCACTTTCTCTTATCTCTCTGAATATTAGACAAGTAGAAGATAAGACAAGTAGCATAAATTTGTTATATACTTTATAATTTCTTTTGAAAAAAAAGGAAGGTTAAGTAGGTATTCCAGTATTTTAGATTAATGGTTTCCATGATCCACTACAAGAAAATTACTAAATAGAAATCAATTTTAGAGACAAAAAAATAATTAGTGTATTAACTAAATTAGATGTTATTTTAGAGACTACAAAAATTATTGGTATCTAAAGAAGTTTTTATTATTTATAAAATTTATAAATTAGTTTTTAAATTGGTATCTAAATTAGATTCTAAAGTTAGTAGTTAAAATCTCAGTATCTAATTAGATACCAATTTAGAAACTAGTTTATAAATTTTATTAATAATAGAAACTAATTTAGATATCAATAATTTTTTTAGTCTCTAAAATAGTATCTAATTTAGTTAATATAGTAACTAATTGTTTTTTGTCTCTAAAATTGGTTTCTATTTAGTGATTCGAAGATATAAATTGAGTTTGATCTTCATTGCTTTGGGACTTCTTTTATAATTGTTGGTTTTGTGTCTTAATATTCTGAATTGTTACTGCAGGTCATTGCTGGTGGGGTACTTGGACTTGTAACAGCAGGTATTGGTTATCTAATAACCATGGCTAGTAGCTGAAATTGAGGATTTGTTGTTGGCATCTCTAGAGGACCCTTGTATAGGAATCAAAAACACCCTTCTCTTCTTCTAGAGCCTTGTTCTTCCGATCCCACCCTGCATTCACTTAATCTTATTATCATTTCAACTGTGGCCATAAATTGAATTGTATTGATTACACTGATAGAAATATGTTCAGTTTTAACAATTTTGGAATGGATTTATCTGTGGGCATTACTTTTAAGTCATATGCAACTCTTGTGATATTACAAATGCTTTTTTTCTTTCCTCAGTCAAAAGTAATCTTAATGGTTATGATTGTGAATAAGACGTTCTTTCAACCTATTTACAATGCTAGCTATATATATTATATTTCTTTTCACAGCAATGTTTGTCATAATCTATTATGTTTTTTGTTATAACTCTAAAGGATTTTTGGGATATCTGATATGATCCGTTATCCGATATCGATAATACTGACTATATTCAATTAAGTATATTTGTGTGTTAGGAATCACTTTCACAAGGCTCTCGAATAACCCTACTCTAAGGATGTTTTTGGTGGGAATCAAACTCAATTTCTTCCCCCACCAACTTACTCGTCTTGTCAATAGAACTGCAAACATCTATTGGGCTTGTTTAGGAAAATGAGAAAGAAACAGTTATGTTTGAACTTAAAGCACGTCAGAATCTTGCTTTTGGGAAGAGATTTTGGCACTGATATCTAAACATCGCTTGACACACACCAGATGTCATCAGAATCGTATAAATCAGACAAATAAAATATGAAACGGTAATTTGCAATCTCTTCCCTTATTCCTGGTAGCAGCAACGACTTATGGGGTGTTTATTCCTGCACCCCATCATATTTAGAAAATACTGTTTTATTTCTTTTAAAAATGTTTTCCAGATTACTCTTTTCAGAATTTTGGATTTATCATTTCGAAATTAAAAAAATGTGTTTCGAAAAGAATATTTCAGAATAATTTTTTGACTTTTGGATTTTCAGAAACACACTTTTGCTTACAAAATTCTTATTCCAAAAACACATTTATTCCAAAATTACCCAAAATTATCAAGAATAATTCTGATATTTCAATGTAGGAATGCAGGAAGAAATACCCCGACTTATGACTATCCAGGAAAAACCACGAGTAATGGTTCAACGTTCAACAAAAAATTCCATAAAATACACCGTATCATGTGCATGGATATAATTTATAAAGAGACACTTCAAATTTGGTCTAAATAGTACACAGGAATTGTTCAAATAAGAACAGCTGGGGGTCCACGAGGCTCCTACCATTGAAGGCCAGAGGAAGAGAATGACCAAATGTATGCGTCTAACCCTTGGAAGCAGAAAGGTTGTTTCTGTTGTTAGAACGTGTGACCATCACCATAAAGAGTTGAATAACTGTAAAAAGAAAACTATTCTTGAAAGAATCAAAATAGAAAATAATCTGTGTATCTGTTTATTAACAGTGCACTCCCAGTTTAGCAGAAAAAACCCTCTGCATTTTGCTCTAGGATATCTACTTGAAAAAATCAATACAAAATCATCTTGTGTATTTGTTTATTTAACAGTGTATTCCCTGTATAGCAGCAAAAACCCTCTGCATTTCCACTCTAGGATCCCCAGCAAGTCCTGAACTTGTACGCCAGGCAATATGTTCATCAGGTCTAACTAAAATGGCCCCTCTGTTCGTCATGTTACACATATCCCACCAATTTGAAGTTGATGATTGAGCTTCAACAACATCTGCATAATTCTTCCAAGGTGATAATGCTGCTTCACTTCCTTTCTCAAGTCCTTCAAAAGAATCTGTAGACCAAAAAATACACACTCTCAGAGAAATTTCCTGTTCCTCAGCCACCTTGAATGCTTCACGAGCTAGATGATAAGATTCCTCCACTGGTGCGATGATGAGAATGAATTCAACTTTATCTCCTGACACAAGATCCAGTGTAGAAATAGTCTCCTACAAAACAATCCTTACACTTTAACAAAAGAAGAAACTTCACGTTTTAATCAGTAAACACCCACTAGCTAAATCTGAATAACTATAAAATGAAGCCAGCAGTTCAAAATTTTAAGGGAGGAAAAATAATAGTTTATTTAAGTTGGAAATTACTAATTATTTTTTGAATACAAGTTAATAATGCCTACTAGAAAGTAGACAAGAGAACTCTCTAATCGTTTATGTTAGGATGAATAGTTATGGATTATATATGTAAACAGCGTCACAAACCCTAAACCCTAATAATGCCTACTAGAAAGAAGACAAGAGAACTTTCTAATCGTTTATGTTAGGATGAATAGTTATAGAGTATATATATAAACAGCACCACAAACCTCACATAATGGGTTTACTCTCACAAACATATGAGGAAGTCTTGATCCTGGCTGTGCTGAAGGGGTGTAGTCCCTCCGACGCCCTGTTAGAACTTCTGGTGGACTCTCAATGCCATTATTCTCTGGCACAAGTGCTCCTTGTAGGTACCTAAGTTCAACAGCTGAGTTATAAGTGCATCAAATGATATAAAATGGCATATGTTTATAAATGATTCTAATCATAAAATTGGTCCAACTGACTAATTTACAGACAAAACCTTGTAAATAAAGAAACAGATAGAGTTAGAGGAATATGTGAATGGAGATATATAGCTCAATAATAGAAAATGTGGAAAACTAATTATTCACAATGATACCTAAAACCAAGATCTTCAGCAGGGAACTGAAGTTGAAGGCTTTTTCCTTCTTCAAATATGTGTTTTAGCTTAGCCAACCTTGAGGATCCAAGAGGGTTACTTTCATTTAAGACAAATTCTGAGAGCTGTGCACGACCTATACCAAAAATTCCATCCAAAGCTACCTTCTGCAATCCGGATGGTAAGATGGAACCAATCCCATTAACAATAAATTGATGTACTGAAATTAAGTGAGGACGAACAGTTAAATTTCAGTTAATTAGCAATGAAAGTGTTGAACATTATTGTTTGTAAGATTTACAGATTGATGATGAAGAAAACAACAAAAAATCATTACATATGCTGATTATGAGTACCTGTATTTGCAACAGTTGGATCAAGACCAAGTGCAGCAGGGACAGACATGGCAGCTTTATAGTTTTCTAAACTTAATCTTGTATTGAATAAAGCAATCTGACAATAATAGACAGCATTAAATTTCAATCAGTTTATCTAATATCAATATATATAAACATTGAAAAAACGTAACAGGAGATAAAAGCACTACCGGTTTACGTTCAATTTCGTAGGTATTTAGCATTGAAGTTGGGGCAATACCCTTAATCACAGAAGCAATTTTCCAGGCAAGATTATGGGCATCCTGAATGCCTGTATTCATTCCTGGCATATGACATCAATATTCTATGTCAAATTGCTTCATATAAACTGCATCAACAAATAATAGAGTTTGAATAAAGCTGTCACTTTGGGGAGGATTGTTTGCACCAAAGCAGCAGCCCCAGTGCCACAAGTGCAGACTTTTGTGTACCCAGAAATAGAACAGCATCAATCTTGACTTTAAGATCTTCCAAAACCACTTGTTATGGTTAACGACATGTCTGCTAGTGTACTTTATTCAGGCACTTTGAAAATAATATACATACCTACTGCGCCAAATATTTTTTGAAACAAACATTATAATAAAATACCCACATACTGACTTTTAAACAAGTACCATTCCTTCAGTTAATTCATCCTAAATACATGGATATGTCTTAGCTTCGTTGAAGCACCAATACCTCAACATGTTCATTATTCAACATCTCAATTATTGATTTCCTTTTCCTTAGGGGTCTTTGAGGATGGAGGAGTTTGTATGAGAAAGAGAAGGGTTAATTTTTACTTCTAAATTTAGAGAATTATTAAATATTTATAACAAAAATAAGGTATGTTTAGAAGGGCACATGACAATCTCTAATTTTAAAAAACATTGTCAAATATGGAAAAATGACAATACCATGTCCATAAAAAGAAAGTCTTAGAATTTGGACTTAGAGTCTAACTTAATTTCACAAAATCAGCTTGTAAGATAAGAGTTATCTAAGTCTTATAATACTAGTTAAGCCATAAATCTATCCTTTTAAGCCCAAGGCACAAGGAAGGTGTTGAAAAGTTCCCTTAATTGTGGTTACTCCTACCCGGCCTCAACTACTAGAAATATGACTTAAATAGAGCTTATAAGGCAGTTTTGTACTTTTATGGGTTTGAGTTAAGCCATAAGCCCAAATTCAAAGAAGAAGATACAAGAAAGTTTTGCAAATGAAACATGAATCTGTCTCTTGAAGTGACACTATCATGCTCCCAAGAAAAAAGAGGAAAAATTCAGATTCTGCCCTACTTTGCATGGACTAAAAGTAATATAATACAGATTAATTTTACTTATACCATTAGACATCTACTATCAGCAATGAAGATAAAGCAACTAACCAAATCCACCAGCTGGAGGAAATCGATGAGCAGCATCACCGGCAAGTAGTATTCGGTTCCCACTACATATAAACCTCTCGGCAACTTCAGCATGCATGATCCATGGCTTTATATCTATTACTTCTACATCTCCAAACTCTTGACCAACAAGTTTGCTGATCAATTTCTCACATGCCTACTATAAATTAAATATTACTTACATAAATGTCGTATGCTTAATCATATAAAAAAGAATGAATAATATCATGCATGTTAGTTTTTTACTTTATATGCATACTGCAGCATATTGCTGCCCTCCTACAAATTCTAAATTTTAATTTCAACACAGACATTTTATCTATTATATTATGACAAATTTATTGAAAAAAAGGGTACAAATCATCTTTGATGGATGAATGATACCTTTGGACTGAAATCCTCAAATGTTTGCTGAGGTGGATAAAAGGGTATCTGCAATCATATAATTTGAATCATATATTTGATTCACAATAAATCAGTTGAAAACAATACAGTGACATTTTTACAATTACTATAAAGCATATCATACTCATATGGCACAGGATCCGTGTTTCACGGGTGGTCCTTAGTAAAGGCTATAGATGGAAGATTGGGGATGGATCTAACATAAAGGTTTGGGCTGAACCATGGGTGAGGATGAGGATAGGCTCTGGAAGGCTTGACGATCCAATCCAAGATAGTAAATACTTAATTGTCAAAGACATTATGAACAGGGAGCAGAAAGTATTGGATGAAAATGTGATACAAGTTCTGTTTGACAAAGATGAAAGAAATGATGTGTTGAACACACCACTGTACAAGTTGATCAAAGAGGATGCTAGGATTTGGGCTTGTGAGAAGGAGTGCGTATAACCTGTTCATGGAAAAAGTGATTGAAGCCATTGTCTTCAGAACTTGGAGCTATTGTTCTTCAACGTAAGTATTTACTCTCCAAACATCCATACTATGGAGTTTAGTTTGTAAAGAGCCATGCAAAGGCTCAACATTCATCCTCACACTCTTACTTGTATTTACATTTTGATCATTAAGGATATAAGGTGATACAAATTCTGTCAGAAATAGAGCACATCATACCTGTAATACAAATTCCCCTTGCCTGAGATCATGAGCAACAAGGACCCCGATAGCTTCAGTGTTGAAGATAAAAAAAAGCATACCAGGATTTTCCTCCAGCAAAAACTGGCCAAGGTCTCTGCTAAAGAAATGGACACTGACAAGTTTTTGCAAGTCCTTCTCACCCCTCATTTCTATTCCTACAAGCTTTCTTACCGTACTACCTGCACCATCTGTGCCAATAAGGATGTTACAGTGAATATTCTGTTCTACACGCTTCCCCTTAATGATAGAAGATGCAGTTACTGTTACAAAGTCATCACTGGCATCAATGGATACACATTCCTGGCCCATCATTATTTTCTGTTCACAAGACTGTTCATTTCCTTCCAAGCTTTCAGGTGCACATATTTGAAAGCCTAGATTTTCAAGTTGCTTGAATAATAACATAGTTAGCTTGTACTGTGAGAAGTGTGCAACTGAGACTGGGCTGACAACATGCTCAAGATCTGAGAACAAGTACAAGATATATGAATATTCTAAAGCTCAATATTGACCAAAATGAACAAATCACTTCAGTGTGTTTGTTGATATACCACATATTTTGAATGCTATGCACAAACATTGTCAAAACTATCCCTATTACTATGAGACCAGAAATCAACTCTCATGAACTATGGAATAGCACCTTGAGGTTGTATGTGATCTACAGATCCAAGAATTGAACCAGAGAGGGAAGTACAATATATAAACTTCCTCCATAAATCTACTGGTGGTTGAGAACTTTGGATCTCTTCAACAAGGCCATCAATTTTGCGGAATATCTAAAATTGCACCACATCAAAGTAAATCACAATGCTCTTTTGGAAATAAAATAATTTATCAAAGAATTTTTTAACCTCCATGGATCGATTGTTGATGAAATGTGCTTGGGGATGTTTAGAAAATGCCCTGTTTCTCTCCAAAACTGTGCAATTAATACCTATAATAAACAAGAGATGCACATATCATGAGCAATAATCAACTTGAACTAAAGCATAGGAGTAATTTGACTATATAAGAAGAGAAGATACAAGATGGGGTGCCCCCTCCAGAACAATTTAAATAGAACAAAAGTAATATGACCTGCAAATCAAAAATATTAAAAGAAAATCACATAAAACCTTATTTGTTTAGATAATACTTATGCCAAATATATAAACAACTCTTGTTTGGCAATTCGAGGGGAGAAACACTAAGGAGATATTCACCAATGGATCATGACCCAACCACACATGAGAATAAATTTGTGAGTCTTTCTCACTTATATGTTATTTTAACTCATTTAAACTTCAATATAAAGAATTCACAAACCTAAGATCTATCACCCACTTCATATTTACTCGCCTAAGTCAGTCACCACTTCATATTATACTCGCCTAAGTATCATAGTCAATGCTACTTACAACCTTGCATTGGAATACCAAAAAAAAAAAAGAACTTATTATCAAATATTATTAGAAAATAATAGACTTAAATCCACTTTTGGTTCCATAATTTCACGAAAATACAATTTAAAGCTAATTGTCAATGGTCAGTAGAAAATATTAACATATTCGTTAGATTAACATGTATTAAAGCTAATTGTCAAACCCGCTATTAATATCTTATGTAAATAAGTAATCGACACTATTATCACATACAAACAAGTAAGCAATTAAATAACATATAAACAATGCACAGAAATTGCATAATTTTTGAAAACTTGAGAACCAAATCTGCAAGTAAAATTTTATAAGCACCAAAACTGCACATTGATAAGACTACAGGGACCAAAAGTGGATTTAAACGAAAAAATATATATGAACATGAACACAGTTTCCTAACACGCACTTTAATGTCAGATTTACCACAATGGAATACAAAACAAGTAGTTGGCATCAATCAATAGGAATGCTTTAACCATTTAGAGTCTACCTAATTTTGTGAGAAGAATAGAGAGAACAAGACCCACAGGTCCAGCACCAATGATCAGAACTGGGTGCACCACATCATTGCCATTAGGAACTCCCTCATTTGAGAATCCTCTGCTTTGCACATGCTGAAGTGGGTAATGTCTAATTCGAGTTTTGTCCCTAAAGGGGTAACCAAACCATCTTATAAGCCTTAGAAACCCCATGAACACTGCAATTTAAAAGCCAAGCTCAATTGTTCTCCAAGAACAAGAAGACTCAGGGCTTAAAAGTAATCTGAAAAAAAGAGAGCAGAAAAATCATGAACAAGCTAAAGTAAAAAACCTCACTACAACTCACAAGCTATCATCATAATAATCAGGACATTGACAATAAACGAAACAGTTCATATCATTATTTGAATCTCGAGGGTACTTGTAAGTTGTAACAGCACTGAAAATGAAAATAAAAACAGTTGAGCGAATGAAACATTGTCAACACACAATACTCAGATTTTCGATGATTCAGACATTCTATCAAACATGTTACGGAAGCTGTAGAGCCAAGCAATATACCTACCTCACTCCTTTCTCACAAGACCACGTGTTTTCCTCTCTTCGGTTTTAGCTTTGGAAATTGGACAAAGATGACTAAAATGTAGAGTAATGTTGATAACACCTTTTTCCAAACTTATTTAATAGTTTCTGACATTTTTTAAGAAAAAGGAATCTGTTAAATTTTGCAATAATTAGTTAAATTTGAGACTCGGACACGCATCTTAAATTGTGTGTCTATGTCGAATATATATATATCGAACATCGATACTAGTATGACAAATGTTTAATTCAAAAAATATTAATTGAACTTTTTATAATTTTAACATGGTTTTAACACAATTTTATAAATAAAAAATATATTAATTTTTTAAAAAGCTCAAATTTACTCTATAAATTTGTATTATTATTAAAAAAATAATGAAAAAATCCTTTTGAATTTTTTCTGCTAAAAAAATTTAACATTCTTATGCACATAAATCTTTTATTTTCAATTTATGTAATTTATAATTATATAATATATAGATTCGTGTTCCGTAAGGGATTATAAATAGTATCTATATGTACTAAAAGTTAAATAATAATAATTTATGATTGAATGAATAAAAAGTAACCCTAAACCTAAACAATTAAACTATTTTGGTTTTGAAATGACATTTTTATTTATTCATTAGGGATTTGCCTGTGATAACATAATTTAAAACTATGGTAAGGAGTGTCTTATTAATATATATTTTTCATTTAAAACTGAACACATTTATTTAATAAGATTTAAATTAATCTGATTTAATAATCATTTTTAAAATAAAAGAATATGTTATTAACTTTTTAAAAATCGATTACTATATTTTAATGCATTATTATTATTATTTAATTTTATTTCTGGTCCCTTTAATTTAGATTATAAAATTTTGATCCCTAATTTATTTTGTCATGGAATAAGTTTATTTCTTTTTAAATCCAAGTATACAGTTTTAGAAATTCCAATTAGAAGAAAGTTTCTCTATTTCGCAAAACACAAACTAAATGTAATAAAATTTTATTTAATTTTCCAGTGCAGATTACTTTACACTTATTAACTTATCTTTTTGTGTTTGTAATAATTCAACCATTAATTTCTCAACTAAAACTTTATTTACACAATTATAATTAGAATAATAATTTTATTACTTAAGATAATTATAAATAATTAGTGTACTGTTCCAATACCAAAATCAAATAAAATTTAGCAGGTTAAACATCACCATAATAACGTACTTTTTCTTTTCATGGGAAAGTATGTATTTGTTGTATAGTCGCGTATAATTAAGTGTATAGAAATATAGGTAGTGGAAAGTTTTTATTTTAAAATTATTTAAAAAGTTATTTTGATAAAAGACTATTTCCAACTATATTTTACGAATATTTAAGGGAATTTAATTTCTATAAATGGATGTGGAGATTTAAATGTACATCTTTTAAATGGGATTTGTTTATCACATTAGATTATATTTGAAATATTTTTTAATTATAAACTATGAGACTCAAACACTTCTCTTAAATGTTGCGATCGTATCGAATACCGACATTCGTAGGACATGTATCGGTAAGGTACCCAATTCAAAAAATATTTATTGAATTTCTAACAATTCTAACACGGTTCTAACACATTCTTTTTTAAAAAAATACATTAATTTTCTAAATATTTAAACTTATTGTATAAAATTTTATTATATTATAAAATTAAGGAATAAATCATTTTGAATGAGAAATATCTTTCTGCTAAAAAAAAACTAAAAGATACTTATATATGTAAATCTTTATTATTAATTTATATAATTCATAATTATATAGTATATAAATTTGTATTCCCGTATTCTACATTTTAGAGATTATAAGTATATTCGTATCGTGTTGTATAAGTATCCGTATCCATGTCAGTATCAATATCCATATCCATATCCATGTCAGTATCGTATCAGTATCCGTATCTGTGTCAGTGTCGTATTAGTATTCGTATCTGTATCCGTGTCATTGTCTATACTACATAGACTACAAAGGAAGTTTTATTCTAGTAATATATTTACAGTAAATGTTTACATTGGGTAAAGTGTAAATTGAAAAGAATTGAAAAAATAATAGCTATTGCAGTAAATTTGATCATGAAAGTATAGTCCTGCTGAGGACAAAGGTAACCAGAGTCAATTCGAAGAAAAATATTGTGTTCACAAGAGACCGATCCACTGTCCATCCAAATATGCTGATTCCTCCACCATTCGTCTGCAGATACATCACTGCACATTCAAATGCTTCAATATTGTGTTTATCTAAAACATTCTTTATATTCTATCTACATTCAATAGTTTCAATCAGAAAAAAGAAACAAGATTCATATTCAGTATCAAAATGGAACTCTAGCTGATAATTTAGCAAGTAGCAGAAAATTAATGACTCTACTGCTGCCAAAGATCTAAAGAACTAGTTACATGAGCCACCTAATCATTTCACATTACTTAGCTCTGCACTCAATGATCAGAATCAACATTAGATGTTAAATATCAGCTAGATATGAAATCAGTTTTTCTCTCTTGCATCTTCTTTCTCTTGACCATTTTTTTGCTTATGATCTTTATGAATTTGTTATGGTATCAGGGTTCTTTAGAGTTCATCCTAGTGAGAGTTTGTTTGACTTATCAAGTCACCAATTATCGGATAGTTGTTTCAGAGTATATAAGTGGATGTAAATCTAACTTTATGAGTCAATTTTATAAAGTTGAGTTAGACTTAAAATCAACTTTCTAACAACAATAATGAATGAAAAAAAGTTGAAAGGAACAAATTTAGAAAATATGAATCTTGAAGGACCTAAATGATAGTATTATCCTAAAAAAAAGCACACAAATGAATGATGGAGCATCATAAAGTAAACCCAACATTTAAGGCATGGTTGTCATGATTCTAAGCTCTGATGTTTGATGATGAAACAATGCTATTGTACTAGTGAAGCTTTTCTCCATTTCAAGTACTTTTCTGTCATGCCAAAAGAAAAATACTCATTTATCATTGCAAATCTCTGCATGGTGGTCAGCGAAGAGAAAAAAAGAAGAAACAATAACATTTATGAGGTGCAATAGAAGAACTTAATGAATCAATGTTTTTTATAAGCATGATTTCCCATCACTGATTAATAATCAGAAGAATCTGACATGAAAATTTCAATTTTGAAAGTTGTATTACGCACCAAAGGCTTGTCTCTTATGATGTGAGGACATATACGAAGCAACTTGGGTATTTGATGATTCTAGGTTACTTTCTGAGTAATCCAAAAACATAGAGTTTAGATGCTTTGCAGCCTCCAAGCTCCCTGTACCAGCACAATACCTCAGTTCAGATGCATCAGAAGTGCATGTTACAAACGCATGCCACCTGCTTGCAAGTGAAACAATGCCTTGAGCTCTATGTGAAATCTTTGTTGCTGCATGCAAACAAATAATTATTCCAACCACTTGAACAAGCGTAGAAACCTGAAACAATGGAACATAAACAATAATGGAACATTTTGGTTGTGTTGATAACATTAAGATTTAATGACAGGCTCAAGAATAACCTTGGAATTTGAATGTTGGTCTAACACAAATTTATAAGACTTTCTTAAGGATTCTCTTCCACTTATGTATTATTCTACTTTCTTAAAGATTCTCTTCAATTTGAATACATAAACTGTTTTCAATAGAAAGAAAGAACTGAACTTACAGCAAAATCTCCACCACTTATGAAAGTCAGAGCTCCACCATATCCAGTGACCTGCAATAGAGTCACAAATTGGCTAGCAGTGACAACCAAGAACTGTAGAAGAAGGAAAATTCTGAACCTATGGCTTATCTTGGACAAATGGTATCGCAACCGAATGTGCTCCTCCATAAAAACCAACACATCATTCTCCCTTTGCAAGAGTTTCCCATAATCATCGAAATGAATGAGTTGCAAACTGCAGACCAAGTGAAATAGAACACAAGCCGAAAAAGAGATTGCAGTCACACAAGTCCATGACACAATCAGAGCCATCAAAACAGCAAAAGAGAGCCACAATGATCCTTCTTCTACCAAGGAAAGTCGAGTGATTTCTCGGGCTGTCTTCAAAAGGAAACATGACAACACCCACAGAATGATCAAGCGCAAAGACCCCTAACAGCAAAACACCCTTTTAGCAGTCTTCTAATGATGCTGAATCCCCTAAAAATACTATAAAACACAACCCCCAACAACCTTAAACAGGGCTACATTACCAAAGCAAGCACATACTTTCAAACAACGCAAAAGCCAAGTAATCGAGAAATTATTACATGATTTTGGACCAACACATGTTTATGATTCCATTACAACTTTGAAATTTATGAGAAAGAGTTAATAAAACTTAGTTATATATCATGCAGAAATTATTACAGAACCATGCAATAATATCTCAGAAGAACTGGACTTCATCAAGCTCAAAATTTAGTGGAAATGTTAAAATTTAGTCCTCACCGAAATCTGTTTTACGTAATCATGGTGAAAGCATGGCATTTGAGCAACGTGGCGGTCAACGAAGAGGAACCTAGTGAGGCCATACTTGCGAAGATTACGAGAGAGGCAGATCAAGGACACAGCAGCAAGACAACTCTGAAATGCAACAATGCCAATTTCAAAACCCTTTATCTGATTCTTGTCTGTGTCATAGACCTGAAGGGCCACCAGTGGCGCCGCCACTCCCACAGCCACGAAAGCTGTCCAAGACACGGTGAAGCTCAACAATGATGACTGGTTGAAGCCAAGTATTGTGAGAAGCGCTTCTAAACGTGCAAGGATATCATCAAGAGGTGTTTCTTCATCGTTGAAGTTGCTTTCTTGTGGTTGGTGTTGGTGGCTTTGGTTTGAGTTTGAAGTTAAGAAGGGAGTGTTGGTGTGAATGGGAAGATGTTCTGCTCTTTGCATGGCCATGACTTTCTTTACGAAATCTAAGGACCCAAAAAACGGCATCATATGAAGATTTTCGGTTTTGTGGGGAAAGAGGAACACCATCAAACTCTTTTGACTTTTGACATAGAAAAAGTGGAACAATGAAGCAAAGCATTTTGCATTTGACCCCAATCAGGCATTCCCTTTTGCATTGAAGTTTGAGAGCTATTAAGGAATAAGAGTTTTTTTCTTGGCAAGTGGGGAATTAAAAGAACCTTATGTTCTGGTTTTAGTCATTTCTGACGTAAAATAATCTACTAAAAGCATGCCAATGGCCGGCCAACATGTCCATAATAGTAGGTTTTATGAGTTTGTAGGGACACAGTAATTTGTCGTGAAGTCAGATCAAATAATAAAAAAATATTACATCTCTTTTTGCCTGACGCAAAATAGAACTAAAAATAGTAATTTGATCTTATCTGATATAACCTGACAAGTACTCTTGCTCCCGTGGGACACACAAACTTTGATCATAAATTGCGTATAGAATAAAATATAGTCTGGTAGAAGGATGCAATCATGCAACGTAATGTTGAAGAAGGACAAAAATTTATTGATTTTGAGTAGTTATCAGCATGATAATGTGCATGCTTACTTAATGTTCCTTTCAATAAAATTGTGTAGTTTGAGTTTAAAAGAGGAAGTAATTTGTAGAAAGAGGAACAGTCTTGGCTGCAGTGCATGTGAGAACCTCTCGATCTGCTGTAACTGTGTATGTTTCGGGATCAACAGTGATTTCTGGAAGAGCATCATTCAGTTTCATATCTAGCTTGGTGAGCTTCCTCACATTTTCCACAGCTTCCACCCTCTTGTTAAGCCCATATGAAGCTTTTACCCCATTGTCGAAAGCTACCTGTGTGTTACAGAATAACACATGATGTTATTTAGAAGTAGACTTTAAGCCTAACTCAATCTCATAAAATCGACTTATGAGGTGAGGTTTGCACCCACTTATAAAAAATAATTATCCCAATCTCTAGTCGATGTTAGATCTCCAATAGATGTGATGCAGTTTATGTAAGAGTCCATGAAAGAGAAAGAGAGAGGGATTTGATACATGCCTTGTTCACAAAAGCAATGGAGTGTGCACTACCAGCCTTGCCAAATGCCCCGAACATAGGTCTCATAATCACCTACAACAGTGTGTTTCCTAGTTTAGTTGAAGCACTTCTATCTTTAGATTGATAAAATTAACCTTTTTATAAAGGTTATAGAAGTGTGATTTAACGAAGTTTGACATAAAGTTGGCAATTGAACATATACCCAATACATAAGAAACTATTACCGGTTCAGGTGTTGGAATGCTTGCATTTGGGTCACCCATGTTAGCATATGCAACCACACCACCTTTGATCACCATTTCTGGTTTTGCTCCAAAAAATGATGGCTTCCATAATACAAGATCAGCTAACTTATCCACCTGCAAAACTAGGCCAAAATGAGGGGAGGCGAGATGATACTACTATTATAAGGATCAGGTTTATAAGCAGTCAATTTGAAATGAAAATTTATGTAAACAACTATGGGGACAAAAAAAGAGGAGTGTAGCATTCAGAAAGTTGAATTGCACTAGGGAGCCTTTATACTCCAATACTTCCATGTCTATAACTCGCTGTTTGATGGGTTTAGGGTTTAGTTCATGTTCAAATTGACAAAGCACTATGCATTCAAACATCATACCTCAACTGAACCAACATATTTTGAGAAACCATTTGCTATAGCTGGGTTTATAGTGTACTTTGCAATATAACGTTTGATCCGAATGTTGTCATTTTGTTCATCAGGTTGCAGTGATCCTCTTTGTGACTTCATCTTATCAGCAGTTTGCCAAGTTCTGCATATCACCTATGCAAGAAAATTATTCAACAATATAATCCTCACTCCTGCTGATAACAAAAATAGTTTATCTAATTTTATGAATATACTACCAAAAGTGAATGAAAAGACAACTGTGAAAATTCGGGGGTGCCACATTAACAACTGTAAGAAACAAGTGCATTGTTCCACAGACATTTTTGGCACAAAACATTAACAGAGAGACCTGAAAACAAATTGAAAGAACTTTCACCCATTTTCAGGATTTAATTTGACACAATACAACCAATCATTCTATTTCATTTTTCATAATAAAAGAGCACAACTAAGTGCTAGGTTGAGTTAAGGAAGGACCTCTCCAATTCGACCCATAGCCTGTGAATCAGAAGATATAATGCTAATTGCTCCCATATCATGCAAAATATCTTCAGCAGCAATTGTTTCAGCCCTTATTCTTGAATCTGCAAAAGCTACATCTTCTGGAATATCCTTATCAAGATGATGGCAGACCATCTGTACATCATGAGTGTAAATTAAGGGACAAATAGCACAAGCTGTGCACTATTAGTTCTGTGATTTATTCATACCAACATATCATGATGCTCATCTATGGTATTAACCGTATAAGGGCGTGTGGGATTTGTTGAAGAGGGAAGAACATTCTTCACACCACATACTTTTATGATATCTGGAGCATGGCCACCACCTGCACCTTCACTGCCCAGTAAAATATTGGAGGAAAGTTCAGAATCAGCCAACTTAGACTGGAAAACAGAACCAGATTCAGAGAAAGAATGGTAGAAGGGGAAGAGAAAGATCATAGTCTATTTTCCTCAACAACTGTTACAACAGTACTTAACAAATAACAGCTATGCTGTGCCAGTGCTTTATTAAATATCTTTTAAGTTAACACATACCTGTGATAAGTATGAATAGTTCTTCCTTTAAATGCAGCAATTGTATCTTCGACAAATCCAGATTCATTTAAGGTGTCAGTATGTATGTTAACCTGTTATAATACAAGTTGATGATAAAAAACAACAAAAAATAATAAAATTAAATAGTCCGTATGCCCAAGAAAGTTGTGCCTGGATATCATATTGTTCTGCAACTGACAAACAACAGTCTATTGCAGCCGGTGTAGAGCCCCAATCCTCATGCAGCTTCAGTCCCATAGCTCCAGCTTTGATTATTTCATGTAGTTCATCAGGTTTGGCACAATTCCCCTGAAGCAATAAATGGAGGATTTAATTGACTTCAGACATACATCAAGATTTTCTAGAGACCTGTTTGAAAAATCAGAACTAATTCTTCCTTTTTGGTGTAGATACAAAATAAACACTAGACAGATAATAGAAAATAAAGCAAAAGAGAAATAACATGAGAAATTTTAATGAGGAAAAACTTCCTCAACTTGAAAAGTAAAACCCACGGGACCTAGTCCAGAACAAACATTATATATGAATAAAACAGAAAGAAAAATAACAGACTTTTCCAGTGAAACCAAAGTTTAAAGGCATGTCATCCGTTGATTGTAGCATCATTTTCATCTGATTTGGGGCCGGTGTACAAGTTGTAGCACGTGTTCCATCAGCAGGTCCTGTTCCTCCTCCCACTAGTGTTGTGATACCTATATACAATGCAGAAAAGGACTGAATAAAATCCAACTAGCAGGTTGGATCAAGAAGGATGCTTGAAAAATAAGTAATTTGATTACTGAAGTTATAATGCATAAAAATATAGCATAATCACAACCAAATTGTCTCAAACAACTTCCAAAATTTTCATTTACATGCTAGTCATGAGTCCAGCACACTACATGCATTAAATGTTTACAAATACATGAAATGCACACTCTTAAAAGAAATTGCTTCAAGTTATGAAACTTACCACTTGTTACGGCCTCATGTACTAACTGAGGGCATATAAAATGAACATGACAATCTATAGCCCCAGCTGTCAAAATCAAGCCCTCTCCAGCAATAACTTCAGTATTAGCCTATTATATGAGTGGTGTATTCATAAGTTGTATCACGATAATGAGGTATGAATTCAGCTCATTGCCTTTGATATCTAGAAGGGAACTTACCCCAATTGTCATTTTATCACATACATCATTCATAATGCATGGATTTCCTGCTTTTCCAATTGACAAAATCAATCCATTTTTAATACCGATATCTGCTTTGACAATTCCAGTATAATCAATTATCACAGCATTTGTTATAACAGTATCCAAGGAATCCTCAGGACAATGACCACACGATTGACCCATTCCATCTCTTATGACTTTCCCACCTCCAAAAACACATTCATCACCATAGACAGCAAAATCTTTTTCAATTTCAGCAAACAAGTCAGTATCACCAAGACGGATTTTGTCACCAGTTGTAGGGCCATACTTGTTAGCATATTCCTCTCGAGTAATTACTGTGGTGAGTAAATAGTCTTGTCCAGTAATACCTACCCTGAGAAGTTCATATTTGTGGTGAGAAATCTTCTCAGACATGAAATGGTAACACATCTAAGAGAAGTTATATAATAATCACTTCAAAATAAAATTCTTAAACCTTGCATCTTCCTCTTCTACATGTCCCCTGGGCACAGCCTCCATGGCTGCTAAGATATTGGAATCATTAACTGGACCATCAACAAAGTTATTACCTCCTCTGATGACTTTGCTGCCTCCAATGCTGACAAGTACAACACTTTTACATTCCCCTGGCTATAAGATTATACATTTTTCAATTAATCATTATTTGTAATCTAATAAATAAATTAGTTCAACTACTGAACATGCTTGGCCTGCACACATGATATTGACAATGGATAAAAATTGATTATAATGCAGAAATTCAGTGAACTACACATTATAGATTACTATGGTAAATTTGAAAACTGACAACAACAAAGTAGAATTCCACCTCAAAGCGTGTGGCATTCCCAGCTGCTATATTGAGGCGCATGCCATATGCTTTCTTTCTATCAAAGGCTAAGGAAGGATTTACTTCAATAAAATGATAGTGGCTTCCAACCTGAAAATTTTCAGAAGTATTATAAAATGTTTGCTATTTTTAACTTGTTTTTATGTAGGAAATGGAAACAGCCAATAGATTGTCTGGAATATTTAAAACAATTTATTTTTATCATGTTAATATTTGACAAGCTTCAATGCTTATGATAACATTAAATTTGACAAAAAAAAAGGCTCAAAACTTCTGTTTCTGGGAATAAGTATGGCCAATTGCTGGCTCAGAGATCTCAACAAGAAAGCAAACAATTACAAATCTTCAGAAACAACTTGACAACCACATAAATCCTCCAATAATTGATCAGGAAAAAAATCACAAAATTGACTTTGTTATTTAAGGTGCCGGAAGCTTTTTTTATCAGTAAGAATAAATAAAATAAAATGAGGTATTTCAGGGTGTCCCAACTCTTATATAAATAATCTCAACATAAGTTTCTTATCACCAACCAACTAGGGATCCAACAGACATTAGAACACATCAACCACATGCCGGAAGCTTATCACACTGAACTCAGAAACGATGGCACTTCGGGTAAATAGAGCATATTCCAACCATTTTTATATGGAAAAAAAGGAATTAATCATTTTAAAGCAGAAGAAAAATAAAATGATAAGGTGGTAGGTGAAACACACAGGCAAAAACCTGAATTGGCCTGTCTCCATTGTTGACAACTCTGAGAATTATCGCTTTCCTTCCATGGTTAAGAATCAGATTTTCACTTCTGAATATTAGTTCTCCAGGAATTCTATGATCTTCTTCGTTCTCTGCAAACTTGTCGAGTGAAGGTACTGCAAGCACAGTTTACACCCCCATAAGAGAGATACTAAAGCCTTAAATTCACAGCTTGTATTTCTGTAAGTCAACTTCAATGAAAAATCTGAAACTAAATGGTAGAAGATTGCAAAATTTCACTCCGAATGATATTTTACTACTGCTAGATATTTTGAATATACAAGAGCCAGAAACCAATAGACATTAATTTATCTATATGTTCCCTCTTCGTATAAACAAAATAAATGCTAACTATGAACGGAAACTATTACTGAACAAAAAATCTATGGATAAACGATAATTAAGGGACATACTGTAACTCATGTCTATTGAACAAAGACACAATAAGGAGAATTGAGTTACAGAATAGTATTCTTGGAGATGGAAGCCTTTGGTAGAGATATACATTAAGATTTTAAACAAGTTTCTTCACAAACATTTTTAAAAGAAGAAACTTAAAAATATGATACCTTCTTATCCTAAGAGTATTCACAGGAAAGTTTATCCAAATAAGTTCTAAATCATCTACTTTGGACAACAAAGTAGAGACATACCTGGAAGAAAAGAACCAAATAATGCAAGTTCAAGGTTTCCATTCTCACTAACGATTGGGTCATGAATGGTGACTAACTTAGTCCCATCACGAAAGGTGCCTTCAACCTACATTGAATTTTTCTTAAAAGCATTATGGCAATAACATGTGGCAAATTCCTTCTTTCTGAGAATGGAGGAAACAAAATAATTTACAGCAAAAATTGAGCTATACTTTTTTCAAGATTTAAGATCCAAAATAGAGGTTAAAGGGCCATAAAAATAGTTTTTTGAAATTGAAAACCTCTGTAGTTGTTTTTTTATCAGCAGAGAATAAATAAAATAAAATGAGCCACTTCAAGGTGCCCCAACTCTTATACAAATAATTCCAACACAAGTTTCTTATCACTGAATGAGTTGGGATCCAATAAACATTACAACACATCAGCCATATTAACATACCATAATGTAGTAACAAATTGAATGATTATCTAACTTCATGCAATGTGCACAAAGCCATTTGGGAGAGTGATTTTTATGATATAACTACATTGCCATAATGATACAAGTACCTGAACACTTTCCACAAGATGTCGAACAGATGGAAGAACTTGTCTCCTGTAAAATATGGAGATAAATTTACATCTGTTCTAAGCTAAAAAAACGGTTCCCCGTTTCTTTTCTAGGGCACAAGCATCATGATATCAATTTAAAGAGAAAAAAAATTATCTAGAAAGTGTAAAAAACAAAAAACACCAGAAAATGAAAATGAAAATCAGCACAATACCTTCCCAGAAGTTCTCTCCCAATGGACATTAACTCTGCAACACTCTTCTCACCGTCACGAACAAATTCCAAAATCTATGCAACACAAAAGACAGCAACACACAAACAAATCCAAATAATTTCAAAAGGATTTACACCAAAAAGAAAAAAAAGAGAATATTTGGTTGAAATGGAAAAAGACACGAAGAAAATATCAAAAGGGTTGAAAATCTACACCAAAGAGGAACAGAAGCAAACCTGTGTTGCTATGAGAGCCACAGTTTCAACATAATTGAGCCTTAAACCGCGAGCAAGGCGTTTCTGTGCAAGGTAGCCAGCATTGTGCAGGTCCAGTTTCTGGATCTCCCTTGGACTTAGTTTCATCTTCCACAGTCTAAGCAAAAATTACAGAAGAAAACACAGAAATAAAATCAGCAATAATCACTGGTTCATGAATGATAACTACAATCATAAACTGGAAGAAACATGTTTAAGGATAAGAACACACAAGATTTATGGTTCTTAAGCGCCGCACTTCAAAGTGTAAAACATCAGAGTACTAATGTGTGTGATCAACAACAATTTTTTGTTTGTTTGACGAGGAAAGAGGATAATATAGTATTTCCCATGTTCTGTCCAATGCAATGTGATTTCCACACTCAGAAGTAAGGTGCAATAAAAAGACAAATTTCTTTGCAAGTGTCACTGTTCCAACTCTTTCTAACTTTATTTTTTAGGCATTAAAATTATGATTAGTGAGTCAGCAACTGATTAGTATAATGTAAGGTGGCAATATTCTATTGGTGGGTTATATAATAACTTGACAGGTGGATTTCGTACAACTTTTTCCATTTTATTTTTTAATAATAAATATTTAACTTTTATATATCTCCTTTTTTTTACTTATTACCTAATAAAAATACTCTTTTTTTGTTTAAAGTTGTTTTATTTGGTATTTCTGGACAAAAATAATTATTTTAGAATTGGGAAATAATATATTGAAGAAAATTTTTAATAAAATTTAATATAACTAAAATCGTACACGTCAAATTACAACTTCAGTCTAATATAAAATACTAAAATTGTATATGATAATTACTATTTGTCCAATTTTTAAATAATTTTTTTTTATTTTATTATAAAAAATATCAAATAAAATAACTTTATAAAAAAAATTAAACATATTAAATTAAAATATGTTTAGAATTTAAGGTTTAGGATAATTGTTTAATGAAGTAATTATACAATAATAAAGTATTCTATGTATAACTGTTGTATTTTTATGGTCTGACAAGTGGTGGATATCTGAGAATACTTAACAAATACATAATAATAAATATCTTGAAATATTCACTTAGGTTATCTATTCAACTTCTCTAAATACCTTATTAATATTTGACTAATTAGATATAAATATTACTAATTTGAGATTATATCATCCTTAATAGTCCACATTTTATAATAGATTAAATAGTACGATAAAAAACAATTAAATAAAAACTAAGAAAATTTCCAAAAGAAATATTATTCTAAAATTAAAAAAAATCATGATTTAAACCATTTGTGATTGGTTTGATTTAAATTTTTAAAAAAATCAATAAAATAAATCCATATCAATTTAATTGATTTGTTTTTTTATAGTTGAATTTATTAAGTTAATTCAATTAGATAACCTTCTATTTTTTTTATAATTTGAAAGGTAGTTTAAAGAATATTTTATAATATAAGCATTGTCTCTGAAAATTGATGTATATAAGTATTGCTCTCATATATCATAAACTTATATATCCTTCAATTACTAATGAATAAATTAGGAAATCAATCATGGTAAAACTATTTCTGCCTGGTTTTTCATTTAAGGTATACGTATAAAAAAGTTTAAATATATTTTAATCTTATAAAAAATAAATAAATGTTGATTTAAATTTCTATAAGAAAATTGTTATTTGTTTTTCATTCATATAAAATAAAATAAAAATAACTATATTTTTTTTATCTCCGATGTTAATATAATCTTAGCATGTACCATTTTTAAAGATTGAATAAATTTTATAAGAGGGCAATCGATAACTTTATACAAAAGTTTCTTTTTGTTAATTCTACCATCATTTATAATGTTTGTATTTAAATTTTAGTGAAATAATATTTTAAAATAAAATAAAAGAAACAAGTGACATTTTATTAAAAATAAAGTAAAACAGTTTTATTAATCTATACTTATAAAGGAATGATTATTCATTATAATTATTTTTGGTATATACAAATTTATTTCTATTTTATGTTTATTAATATTTTATTAGATGTGGAACAGTTTTTAAACAATTGTTTTTTTTCATATCTTTAATTCTTTTAAAAATTATAATTTTTATGTTTTCTTATCATTTAATTTAGTTATTATTTTTTCTTATCATTTGAATTTTTTTTTAAATATAAATTTAATAATGATAAAAATAAAAAATCAGATACAATGTATGCTAGTTAAATATAAGAGGAGTTAGATATAAGTTATGTATTTGTATATTTTAAAATTTGAGAGAATAATAATATCCTTTAACATAGTAAATGCAGTCTATTTTTTTACATTTTATAGATTTAAAATTTTAGAAAAGTCTCTTTTATCATGTTTTATCATTAATAATCTGACACTCTATTAGATATGTTTAAAGCTGAAATGGATATACAAGAAGAACACAAAGTATATGGACAACCTTATCTAAGTTTTTGTATTCATGGTCCTTTCAAACGTTATGAGCTCTTCTACCAGAAATGGCTTCTCTGGTTACTAATTTAATCCCCCTCACCCACAACTCAGCCATTTCAACACCACCTTCACACACAAAATGTACCTGTTTGTCTTTTGTTGTAGTAACAACATGGAACAACCCTGGTTCTTCAACATCAAACTTTCTCCTACGATTCCATCGAAATTTCACACTTGCTCCAACCTCAGCCTCTTTACAAATCACATTTCTCTTACTTGATTTTCCCCAACGTAAGATTCCAGCAGCACCAATCATCTGTAGCAACTTACCATGAGGTGAACCTTTGCCACACTTTGTATGCTTCTTCACACGAGCTCCACCCAAAACCAGTGTTCTAGCTAGCTCATCCAAAATCACACGTTCTGCATCATTTCCTGCACCATTTTCTCTGGAAAGTGAAAGGGGTGTCTCGTGTCTCTCGTTTTGAACATCACATTTAGCTCCATGTGAGATCAAAAGCTCACACATTTCACCACGGCATGCTCTTGCTGCTAACATCAGAGGGGTGTATCCTTCACCATCAAAACCATTTACTTCATACCCTTCTTTTAGGAGTTTCTGAACAATACTTGTGTCTCCATAGCAACATGCACGGTGGAGAGGGTTTGCTTCAGTTGAACCATCGCCTTCACCACTTTTAAGTGCATATTCAAGCATCACCTTGTGGAACACTTCACTGTTTTGGCTCACATCTACCACGTTAAGTACTGTCAAACCATATTTGTTTTTAAGCTTAGTCATGTCAGCACCTGCATAAAGAAGCAACTTGAACGCCTCCACGTTGCCCACTACAGCAGCTATCATAGCAGCAGAAAATCCGTTGCCATTTTGCTCATTCAGATTGGTGTTTTCGTTTTCAATGAGTTTCTTCAAACCCTCTATGTCATTTGCACGAGTTGCAAATAACAAAGCGGAGAATCTAGCAGCATTGCTTGATTTAACAACCTTCCCGGCTCTGATTACATCCAATATCACTTTCTGATAGACTTTGGTCCACTGAACAAAGTTTGCAGTTGAAGTTGCACAGTGACCGGATGAATTTACGATTCCCAGATCAGCACCTGCTGATGCTAGGACCCCAAGGCACTTCTCATGTTTGTGCCTTGTGCAGATCATCAGTGCTGAATCTCCACATTTTGTTTGGGAATCCAAGTTGCAACCACCTTTAATCAGGCACTGGAGAATGTTGCATGATCCAAGCCGTGCAGCAATGTGAATTGGGTATTCATTGGTTCCTTCAGTGGTTTGCACCATCACTTCTGCATCAGCACCATTGTTTAGAAGTATATTTACAGATTTTTCGTTGTTGCAAATGATAGCATGGTGCAAGAGACTCCTTCCATTGTGTAAGGTATTAGGTGAGAGATGGCAGAGCAGCATATGCAATATAGCACCAGTGGATTCAAAATACTCCACAGCACACCAGGTGATTGGATAGGCCTCAGCTAGTCCAACACCTACACGAAATTCTTCTCCTGTGTCTGTGTCCCAGGACCAAGCCCCCAGTTTCACCTTCATGTCAAGCCTTACACCAACCTGTTTCCAAAAGTATAAATGATCATGATCATACAATAGAAAACAAGTGTACTCGATGCCAAAATATGACCAACACAATTATAATTGTATAAAGATAGTAGATTATATAATTAATTGGACCAATTGCAGAAGCATCATAATATCCCATTTGGTAGCTAGCAATAAAAGATGATGCTATGCAGAAGCATCATAATATCCCATATGGTTGCTAGCAATAAAAGATGATGCTATGCACTTTTCATTTTCAAATGACAGAGCAATTCGGCAAAATTGCCAGTAATGAAGACATTTTGATCATAAAGGGTCTCTCAACTCATTTCAAAGTTAACTGACATCAAACATGGATGAAGTTTTCTAACATTGTAACGACACAACCAAAAGTAAAAAAATATAAAAACTTGTAAACCAACATCATTATTGCTTTGAGAACCAGACATGTGAAGGTTACTTATGCAAGTCAGAGAAACCCACCTGCAACAGTAATCTAACAACATCAATCTGCCTGCTGATCACAGCAGCAAATAATGCATTGCAATCAACATTAGCATGAAGAAATGGCTTTGAAGATTGAAGCAAAGTCCTATCAATTGCATTGGCGTCCACTCCATGCTGCCAACATACAGAACAGTGTCATTCAATAATCAAATATAATATTTTGCATACAAGAGGAGCTACATTTACCACAACCACTATTCAGAAGAAAGAACACTACACAATCCATATTATTATCAAGCATAATGGTGTTACCTTGATGAGTACATCAACAACCTCAACGAAGCCTCTGCAACATGCAGAGACAAGGGCATGAACTGCAACCTGAGGACGAATCATGTTGGATTGCATGAGTAATTCAACAAATCTGCCCCTCCCCAAATAGCTTGCTTCCATTAAAGCCTCTTCGCATGCAAGTTGTGATGCCCCGGCATTGAGAAGAACCTCCAACACTTTTAGATGCCCTTCTCTCACTGATGCTGTTGTGGCATAGCCCCGGAACATTCTCATATTTACATTAGCTCCAACATTCTGTCACATGAAAACATCAAAACTAAGTTTATAACAAATGACATAACAAAACTTAAAAGCGTGTCTCTCTGCTTGTTTCATCCACATAAAAAAATCTAATCCGCGTGCCTTGCTTATCAGGTTTCTAGAAGGAGATTGAACACTCTGAGATGAAACATCTCGTTCCATACAGTGCATCATCATTAACCAAGATGTGATGGACTAACTTAAAAACTATAAAAACACAATTTACTGTTAAACACATGACACAGCAACTGATACTTTCGATTTTTTCTATGATGTCAGTGTATACAAATATTTCAGAGTTCAAGAGCAAATTTATGGAAAATAAATAAACAAATAAAGGATTTGTTCCTACATAGTCCTTAGAGTAATCCCAGATAAGATGTAGGGCTCATATTGATGAACATCTCATAACAACATTGAAATGTGTTTTGCTTCAAAAAGTTTAAATGGAGTTTAACTTTAGATAACAAGATCAAATTTGAGAGCTGACCAGTTATCCGAAAGGATATGGATGATGAAAGATACTCCCAAGCTATCAAAATCAACCTAACCCAAGCTAAATCAAATTATACGCATCACAAGTAACCTTAGTTTTCTATGTCTTTAAGAAAAATAACGACATTTTTTAACAAAAGTTTCATTCTACTAAAGGTTGATGTTACATGCAACGCTGACTCTATGCATTAACACACTAATAGTGAAAAAGAATGTACTCAATCATCCAAAATTAATGCGAATAATAAATTCATTAACTTTTACAATAATTATCTTTAAAACTATGCTTATCATATTTTATTAATTAATAAATATACAAGATTTTCTACCAACACAATACATAATACTAAATGTGGATATCCAGACAGATTAGAAGAGAATTATGTATACATAAATTAAATATACGTTTTAAGTTTTAACATATAAAAAATACTAAGATAATTAGGTGTACACTATATTTTGATAAAGGATTTTTTTTTCCAACAAATGCATGAAAACAATTGGTTACTTTCTTATCTAACTTGATTAGTGCAAGCTGAAATTCACTTTAAGAGATTGAATATATGTTTAGTGTGGGGGTAAAGTTTTAGATTTTGGGAATGTAAAAAACCATTTTTTTATTATCTAAATATTAAAATCAATTTGCATTCCAGAAAAAAAAAAAAGGATTTTGATTTTATTTTTTATAAAAATGATCAACCTAAATCTGAAATAATTGTTTTTTTATTTTTAACGTGTATTTTAAAATCAATAAATAATAAAATTTAGAAATGTCACGTGATACTGCAATCGCTACTTTAGTTACCTGGCATTGAGATTTTGTTCAGCACAAAAGCGAACAAGAAAAACATTATAATAAAATAAAAAACTATTTGGTTTAGTTCATCAATTTCAAGAGAAAATCCAAAAACCTTTCTAACAAAAATATAAAAAAAAATCAAGAAAATAAAATTATATATATACTCCTTAATTTGGTTTAGTTCTTCAATTTCCCAAACTCTTGGTTTGAGAAAACGAATTGGTTTTCAAAAAATTGAAAAAGTGGTTAATCAATCAAACGGAAACAAATCGCGAGCATTAGCACTCACAGTCGCACATAACGCAAAAGCAGGCACCAAAGTATCGACCCAAACAAGAAGCCAGAATCGCGTTTTTCTACACAATTTCAGAATCGCGTTTCAGAATAAACACTTCTACACAACACAATTTCAGAATCGCGTTTCGAGAAAACAAAACAAAACGACTCTCAGAACAACTTCATTTGGTTGTTGTTCCGAATGCTTCGACGTCGTTTTAATAAACGAATCACAACAAAACACAATGAAAATGAAAAACAGCGTTACCAGAAGCTTCCTAAGGAGTGTTAAATTCCCTGTGTGCGCGGCCAGGAACAGAGCGGTGAGGTCGGTCTTGAACTCCTCGTACGCCGAGTTAACTCGGTGAGGCGACTCGTCCTGCAGCACGATCTCCGTCGTCTTGGACTTAAACGATACCGTTCCGACGAAGTTAACGTCGACCGAGGGATTGGCGACGCAATCAACCGCAACGTCGGTGTCGCCGTAATAAGCCGCGTCTACCAGACGCTGCGACAGCTCCGTCTCGTAGTTCACCGGAAAAACCTGTTTCCGAAGCCCCGAACCAGAATTTGCCAGCACCATCATTTCTTTGTTGTTTTCCTCGAACCTACGAATTTTCGTGTTTTGTTTTGCGAATGAATGTTGTGAACTTGCTGTAACCAGGTGCAGAACAGGGACTGCATGTTTTTATATGCAAAGAAACGTTTCGTTTTACTTTAATAAGAAGCTTTGTTTCATTATCTAAATAAATAAATGGATTTTTAATTAATTAATTAAATAAATAAATTATTGTTTGGGAATATTAACACTCTCAACATTAAAAATATACACTTTATATTTTAATAAACTAAACTTTTATTTAGTTTAATTCTATTTTTTATTATTTATAGGTCAACAAAACTTTTATATTTTGGTAATTGGTTGTTGGAACTAAAATTTTTCTCCCGTTCTCATATGTGAGATATTGGTACACCTGTTTTACTCATTCTGCAGGATAATCAGAACAAAATTATTATTATTATATATTTTTATTTATTATTTATTATTTATTATTTATTATTATTATTATTAATTAATAATAATAGTAATAATTAACATAGTTTATACCTATGTATCCTATCCTGTTTCACTTTTATATGATGTTTTAGTGAAAAATAATTGCTTAATTTATTTTTATTTTAGCAAATTAATAATGTATTAATTTTTGTCTAGAACTACCTTAATTTATATTTAATCCATTAAAAGCAAATAAGTGATTAATTATATAAATTAATTGCATTTCTTAATACATGTGTCAAAATCTTAAACATGATATAAATAAAGTGGAATAAAAGGAGTTGGCTGAGTGTAAGCCAGATTATTTTTTTGTAAATTTTTTTCTAATTCGTGATTTGGGTCTCTAAATTTTTTTTTAAGCTATATATACTACATTTTTAATTAATTTTTTTCTTACTAATTTTCACAATTAACTTTAATATTAATAATAACTTTTATGTTCTAAAAGACTTTAAAAAAAATATGGGATATGAGCTGCAATTTTATAACGTTTTAGCCTTTAATAAAAAATTAAAGCTTTAATTTGATATTTAGTAAAATTATTTATTATATTATTGAAGTGAAATTTCGATTCTGAATAAAAACAACATAAATTACATTTATAAAATTGTGTTTAAGTTTTTCTATACTTATTAAAAAATATCACGTTTTATTAAATTAAATTAAAATAAGTGTTAATGAGTTTGGATACATATTCATGGATATTAATAAATAAGAGTTTCAGTTTGAAAATTATTACTGATGTGGTTGTAGACACATATATAGAAATTTCTTTAAAAAACGTGAATATAAAAATAACATAAAAGGTGAGAATTTGAGCTTTAAATTTTCATTTAAAAGCATCATTAAATTTCACAAATATATCCCTCTTACAAGTAATAATTAGTTAAAGTTACAATTATATATGACATGATAAACCTTTTCCCATTCATTTTATATGAATGTCAACAAAAATAATAAAATATTTATTATTTTCCTTTTCAATGATCATCTTTGCTTGTTGTTGGTGCCTTTCTTCCTTGTAAAATTAAATGTTTCACTACTATATTATATTATCTTCATTTTCTTTTATTCATTGCATATTTTTTATATAAATTAAGAAAATGATCAATGTATTTTTTATATTATCTTCATTTTGTTTTATTTATTGCATATTTTTTATATCAATTAAGAAAATGATCAATGTATTGAGAACAACATTCACGTATTAAGTTGCACGAACAAGATTATGTATATAATAACAAAATCAAAGATAAAGTATTAAGAAGACTTGGTGGGGTTGATTTAGGTTCATCAATGTAAAAAAATAATTAAAACTATAGAAATAAGTTGGTGTTTATTGGAAGTATGTTATTTATTTTATTGCATATTTGATATTCATATTCACTTTAGTGTTTATTGTAAGCACACCCTAAACAGGACTACACCTTATGGTTGAATAGTTAATAGAGTGGATGAATAGTTGAGAGAGTAAAATTGAGAGAATTTGGAAAATCTAATTATTTAGATTAAGAGAAAAAAATATTATAAATAAATAAATAAAATATAAAAATTTGGGAATAACCTGATAAGTGTGATTAATAAAATATATTTTTTAAATAGATAAAAATATTAGATTATAAATTTATCTTGTATTTATCTTGTCCTTAAAATTAAATTGAAATAAAATATGATTAAATGATTAAATTGTTTTATGTATAAACAAATTAAAATTTATGTAAATATGTTTTTATAAATTTTGACACATCTTTTATATAAATAAAAATTTTAAATTATTAAAATTTATTAATAAATATAAATCGATTATGGTTGATAACGAATGAAGTATAACATTGGTTCGGTTCGATTTTATGAGAGAGAAAAATAAGCAACATCGATTATGGGCACTGGAACATCAATTATGTGAAACACAATGAAACATCGATGATCACTCAAAAAAACCTTGGACAATCAATGTTGTGAATCATGAAGGAAAATGGAATATCGATTATCAACTAAAAATCAAAAGATAATCGATGTTCATGTTCAGAACATCGGTTTTCTTGTTTTTCAAACGTTTTCTACCTCACTCGTTCTTACCTCAATGATCCAACACCACTGAAAAATGTTCCACGAAACCACAAATGCACTAAAGTAAGGGTATTACGGAGAATAAACAAGTGTAACGCTGTCTTTTCCACGTTTTGTCTGTATTTGAAAAAGGAAGAAAAAAACCAACACACTTGTTATTCCACGTTCACAAATCATCGACAATTAGAGATAACAAAACGGGTCAGCTCGATCCATTTTGACCCGACCCATCATTGAGTTATAAAAAAAAATGGAGTGAACTAATACGTCAAAGTTGTACAGCTACAAATAATAATCTACCACTTTTCATTTAAGATATTAAAATACACTCATTCATAATCTAATTTATAGAATCTATCTTGCATTAATTTTAAAAATTATTTTTAACTTTTGTGCAAATTGTTTTCATATAACTTAAATCTTTTTATATTAGAAGTAATTTTGGAAATATTGAGATGGGGAAAGATGAAAGGGATGGGTGAGAGGGACAAGAAAGGTGGATGGAATTCCAATGCAAAGCATTTTTGCCACATATGATAACACCATTTTACCCTAACCGGATTTGGCCTGCACTTCTTTTTCTTTTCCCCACAAACCCAACAATGCATAACTAAATACCCACTTCAAACCTTTGACAATGTCTTTCTTTTTTTATCTCTGCTACACTCATTCTGACAGTGATTAACAAATAATCTATCCACATGGCTACCAAAATTTTGCTGGTGACACTTCACCCTTATAACAAAAATCATAGTTTTAGTTTGTAAGTTCATTAGGATATGTTGTTCACAACACAAGTAAAGTGATAAAACTATGGCCTGCAACTTCATGAGTTGTTAAAATTGATTTTATGTAACCTTCGTGACATTACTAATATTATTTATTAGAAAGTTAAATTTAAGTCTTATAAATTAACACTAAAAAAAAATATTAAATAATAATCAAATTTAAAGATAAAAATAATTAGTCATTAATTTAGAGATTAAAAAAATATTAATATTTAATATGTTTTTTATTATTAATAAAATATTATAAAATGGTTTCTAAATTGGTATCTAAATTAGTTATCAAAGTTTTAACTACTAATATTTTAGATTCTAAATTAGTCTCTAAAAGACTAATAGAGACTAATTTATAATCTAAGTAGGTAGTAGTTAAAATCTTGATAGTTAATAGTTAGATATCAATTTAAAAATTACTTTACAATTTCTTATTAATAAAAGAAATTATTTTAGATATCAATAATATATTAATTTATATTATAATTTTTAATTTAGTCTGACTAATTATTTTGTTCTCTAAAATTAATTTTTATTTAATGATTTTATGAAATGTAAGTTTATAAGATGAGTTTTTTATTCCTGTTTATATAAAGTTTGTTTACCAGATATGGTTTACACTATAAAACATTATTATTAATATTTTAAGTATTTTAATGTTTCGTAATACTTTAACATACAAAGTATTTAAATGTTTAAATTTTGACAGCTGGATTCGAAACATTCATATTTCAGAAGAAATTAAATAAAGTTTGTTTTACACCGTAAATAGTAAAAAATAATTATTTTACAATTTTGTTTGAAATAAAATATAATATTGTAATAAAATAATAATTGATTTTAGTTGTAAAGTCAATGTAACGAATGTGAAAGTATCATTGCTAAAAAATTACACACTTAAACATTTTCAAATTTGTCTTAGTCATATTAATATACACAAACAATTTCATAATTTTAGTTACTTATATCATTTTAAATAAATATTAGTTATTTATTATTATTAAAATTTGTAAAAAAATATATTATAATTCGGGTATTTATAAATAAAATAGTTATAAATTAATTAACTAATTGTTAATTAAATGTAAGTGCTTAAGCTAAAATGAAAATAAAAATAAATAATGTTGCTATCTAATATTTTAAATTAAGTTCCTTCACTCGTATCTGTAAATAATAGTATTATTCAACTTCTAAAATATGTACTTTTTTTAACTAATTTGATAATCACTATTTCAACAATTGGCAACTATCTCTTCACCAATCAACAATTTGAAGATGTAACAATTGAGAATAACAAAAGTCATAAAAAACTAGTGACAAAAACCCTTCTTAAGAGTTTTAATTGCTCAAAGACTTGAGAGTTAAGTAATGATAGATGGGTTTCAAATATAATTTGAATACTGCATAATAAAATAAATTTGAGTAAATAAAACCAAAATAATAAATAATTAAAGAAATAAATGATAATATGAAATATAATAAAAATTGAGAATATGGACCTTAATTTAGCAAAAAAAAATATGAAAGCTTGGAAAAAAACACATTTTGTAATCTAGCATTTTATCGCTAGAACAATCGTAAAATTATAATTTAAATGAAAATATTATTAAATTTTTGGAAGCATTTATCTCACATAAAAACATAAGGGGATATATCCCAAGATCCTTTTTGTGAGTGTTTATTTGTTTTTCACTGTGTAGCAGCCCTTCAAAATATTTTTACTTTTTATATTATTACTGCTATTATTATATCACGCATTTATTTATTTATTTATTTTAATTCAGTAATTCAAAAAATAAATGAGTTTCACAACTACAGTATTTGAATGCTCACATTTTTTGTGTGCGAGGCCCAACCGGTCGAATTTAGGCCCAACAAGGGCACTTTAATACATACCTTCTAAATTGAGAAAGTTCTTAGGTTCCACTAAAACATTCTTAGTTTTCTAAAAACTAGTTAGTGTCCTTGCATTTGAATTGATTCTTAAGATTTACAAGAAATCTATGGTTCTTTATATGAAGTTATTACAATTTCTATATGTATAGGTTGGGATCGGATGATTCCGAGATATATCAGTATCCGGTACTGATTGACCGATATATTTAAATATAAAAAGATAAATGATGATTAACAAGAATAAATCGTACGAAAAATTAGATAATACATATTTAATCATGGTGTGTGTGCTAAGTTTGATCCAAATGTAACATGATTCATTACCGTCATATAAATAAACGTAACAATTAAGACAAAGGTACGTCATTATTATCGGATTTATTGCACCGAATACTAAACACTTACTTGAACGTCGTATCATTGTTTACAGGTTCCCTCTCGATCGAGAGGTGAAACGAGCTAAGAGCGAAGAAAGAAAGCAAAGTAAGAAGTGAAGCAACCCTAAATTAATTGTTTAACCCGCTAGAAGATCATCCCCTCAATAACACTATACAATATTATATTTATTCTGTTCATTAGCTTGTCTCAAACATTAGAATTTCAATGAGCTACCACAGAGAGATTCATACATAATATATACCATGTTTATGTGCACATTCTCAAGCTCTTCAGTTATTGGAAAGAGCATGAACAACAGTATTAAAGCTAGCTAAGACTGCACAAAACCAGTGGAATTCTTCAATAATGCATCATAGTGGCCATAACCATGATAAATCACTCGAATAGGGTTATCCTTCCCATATTCCTCACCATATTCAGCTATAACTTTAAGGTTACTTGAATTCTTATCCTGCATGACCACTGTTATAGGCATCCTAGAACCACAATATATATATATCATTCAATATTTTTGTTATACCATCAATCCAAACAAGAAAATTATTCAATACAAACCAATTTTAAAGACAAAAAATAATTACTTGTTATATTATTAAAATTAGATACTATTTTATAAACTAAAAAAATTTATTGGTATCTAAATTAGTTTCTATTTGTAATAGGACGACCAAATCAACTACGATGAGTCAGTCAGGAACTAAACCATTCAACCAACCGACCACACTGAGAAGGCCACGTGACGATACGTGACCGACTGACCCATGACGACAAGTCATGGGTTAACCAAGTCAGCATGATTAATCCACGATTAAGAGTTGTTTAATACAACCTGAAACATGAACCAACCCCCTAATCTGACTCACCCCAGCAAAGACCTATTAAGGTAATATAAATAGCACAAACTACAAGGAACAAGTACGTCATTATCTACCGTACTCTGATACCCGAGTGCCGACACCCTAACTGACTTGAGCGTTGGAGTGTCTGTTGCAGGTACAATCCCCGCCTGTGAGACCAGACGACCGAGAAGAGTAAGGTGAAGCATGAAGTTAGCGGTGATAGTGACCGGCCGAAGGGAGTGGAAGAAGCAATCGTTCTCTAGACCCCAACACCCGTTCGAGAACACTATTATTGATAAATAATTTCTAAATTGGTATTTAATTAGCTACCAAGATTTTAGATATCAACTTTAGAATCTAAATAATTAGTAGTTAAAACTTAAGGTAGCTAATTAGATACCAATTTAGAAACTAATTTACCAATAATAGAAACTAATTTAGATCTAATAGTATCTAATTTAGCTACTATAGAAACTAATTATTTTTTGTTTTTAAAATTAATTTTTATTTAATAATTTTTTAGTAGTGATGAGTATGATTTTGACAAAATAATCATAATTTGGAACTAACTGATATTCATGTAACTTGGAAGAAATCAATTGAAAAAAATGGACTTAACTGTAGAACATGTGAGGACATGAGAAGTTCAGGTTCTCCTCCCCATATGTGAGGCTTTCGCATCTGCACTGTATATGTTTCGAAGTCACCTTCTAGAAACCTGTGTTACAAGTTAAACACAAAAATGCATGCATCAACTTCAAAACTATGCACTATTATAAGTAAAATATGAATATCAGCATGCCTTGTTGTACAAATATGAAGGCATTTTAGAATGAGAAGATTCAGATTTTAGATAACTTTACCATTCAGTATCTGCCCTCCTCTTGATGAATTCATCCACAACCTGCATCAGAAAAAGATTTGATGTTTTTCCCATAACTCGGGTCAGAATAAATCAACATGAAACAATCAATTTGCACATAAGATTTATATCCACTTATATATTATAAAAATTTCTTATTTCTAATCGAAGCAATACAAGAATTTCTCCACTTGTATACTGAATTTTGACAGTATTTTTAGTCGACTTGAAATTTGAGTTTTTCATACCAGAAAACATCAGAAAATGATATATACACTATCTCTTTAAGATGAGTTTGAATGTGGGATTTGAGTTTTTTCTGATAGAATACATCATAAAGCAGTATATTTACTGCTAGTGTAAGGAACTTTTACATTGTAATTCAATCACATGGTATATGATAAGTTGGTCAACTTCTACATAAAGAATAATACCCAACAACCTTAAACTATATACTCTGATTAGTTTTTTTTTATCAGTAATAAATAAATAAAATAAAATAAGACAGGTGTTACAAATACAAATAATTCCAACACAAGCTTCTTTCTCCAACTGAGAATCCCACGGACATTATAATACATCAGCCGCATTAACATATCATAACAAGATACAAGAGTACATCAATATACAATTACATCAATCATCTAAAGAATACATACTTTAATTAGTAAGTAAGAGAAAGTGCAGTTTTTAGTAAGATGATGAGGGAGAAAGAGTACTTTGGCTCTAAGTTCATCTGCAAGTTCCTTTTGCCTACTAAGACTTGGAGATGGTTCACCTGATCTGAGACATGCACCATACACCACAGACCTAAACAAACATCTACCGTCTCCTGGAATGCCTGCAACAATGAATCAATCCAAAAATATAATGAAAAAACTATGCTACAAGAAGTTAATTATAACAATTTTTCTATTGTGGTGTTGCAACATGCAATGATATATATAGATGCATAGTTTTAAAGTTACTCCTTTCGATTTAAAATTGAAGTGCATGAACTACAAAAGTTACAAGTAACAAACAAATCAACAGCATAAGCATTGCTTTTTATTAAATGATATTTTGTAAGAAAACTCATCAAGTATTACAATTCAGAAGTCTAAATGGTTCATATTTTTTTTATAGATAAAAAAAAAAACAATTCAGTAGCCATTGATGCAGAATAATATAGTAGCAAAGCAGCAATATGAAATTAGCAAAACATACGAATTATTGGAAGGTTGTTACCGAGCGATTTTTCTGGCTGTGGCATCACTTGAACAGCAAACTAATGCGAAACCAGGAACTGCATAAATTAAGCAAAAGAATAACAGTATATTGTTCTTGCCTTTTGAGCTTGGAGCTTGGATTATTAGGCATTTTCTCCAAACTTTCCTACTCCTTTTGATCCATTCTTTTGCTTTATTTGTGGCATAAAATTCAGCACAACACTGCCGAATCTGGTTCTCTTTTTTCTCTTTTAACTTTTTCTTTATACCCAATTTATTCTGCCAATAATCAAACGTTTCATAAATCAATGGAACGGACAATTTTCCCGTTCTATTTTTCTTACGGATGCAGAAATTCATAAGTGATGGTTATGTATTCCAAATTTTGATATTCGGAAGGTCATTTTCGAATTTTATTTAAGGTTTCGGAAGGTCATATCCCGAAGTGAGTTACGAGTTCTAGATTTTCATATCTGAATGAATGATGTACTGTAAATGGTGTTGAGGATTGAGATCCAAAACTTATTTATGTTTGTTTACGAATCTTGACATCCAGAAAGTTATTTATGCTATACAAATAAGTTTCTTGATGATGAAATCCATAAATAACATATTAGTTCTGAACTTGTATATTTAGAACTTTGTGATTTGACTTACGAAAATAAATATCTAAAAAAAAAAATAATTTAAATCATTAAAAACAAAATGAACATTTCACCTTATTGGATGCGAATTTAAATTGATATGGGGAAGGGAGAATCATCCCTGGAACGGATGTATTGTTTTTGTTAAAATAAATCTTCTTTTTTGGTCGAGATCTCTTTGTGGCCGTAAAGTTTTGACATTTGTGTTATTCATTATGCCGTCACATTTAATTAGAATCGTCTAAATGTCTGAGTTGAAGAATTGATTCCCCTGTATATTTGATTGAGTTGAAACAACAACTTTAATAATTTCTGTGTTAGATAGAAATAAATATATGAAATTTTATTATTGACTTATTTTTAGAATTAAACGTCTGAACACTCTTTTACTTTATCAAAAAAAAAATTGATATTGCTCCCACAAATCCACATTGGTACACTTATAGTGCTATTGGATAGTCGAAAAGACTAACTTATAGTGTTATTGGATAGTCGAAAAGGCTGACATAGCTGAGAATGTCAAATGACTCTCTTAATCTAAATATAGTTAAATTTATAATTAATCGTAATTAAGTTAATTTAGTTGTAAATCATAATTAAGATGCGATTGGACTCACGAGCAGACTCATTGCAGCTGAGACCCATCTGAAAGGTATAAATACTAGAGGAGACCCAAGAGGTAAAGATAATTTTTTTTCTATCAACTCACCTGTATATTATACTCGGACTAACTTGATCGTCAAAGTGTCTTTACAGGTTTTCTCACTCATCTTGATGAAAGGAAGATTCAATCGGAGACCACCGCACTTGGAGGCCGAAATGACCGAAAGAAAAAGACAAAAAGAGAGAGTCACTATAGGAAGAAACCGACCTTTTGTAAGAACACTTATTAATTCTTGTTTGTAAGTTTTTTTATACATATAATTTTTTCAAAGAAAATGACCCGTTGTTGGTTTGAGCTGTTGCTCATTAGATAAATGCATTTTGATTTAACATTTGAGTGTCACACTGGGATGAACCTTCTTTAGAATGGAGTAATGATTTGAAATTGGTGGGTGGCTCACACTATAAATAATACAAACTCTGCAACATGAGATATTGAAGATGTCGCTTTGATATACACGTTTTGATAGAACTATCAACCAAACTGGTTGGACCCCCCAATAAATTGTGGACAAAGCTCTTCAACAGTGTGAATATTGGAATCCTATTATTCTCCATTGATAAGGAATTGGTTCTTTGTCCTCCACCTTTGTTCCTTGTCTTGTGTGAAGTTTTGTATTTTGTTCTTTCATACTTTTAATAATTTAAAACACAGTTTTATCCGAACAATTTGTAACTTTTTGGAGGAATAGGTGAACTGTAAAATGTTGCATTGATTAATATGCCATAAAAGTTTTTCTTTTTCCAAGTAAATTTTCTGAAACAGTGGTGAACATTACTAGCTGATGTGTTTAATCGTTTAAAGTCGAGGTCCCTGTCCAGCAATGCTGTTTTTAAGTGTAGAGTTTTAAGAAAAATTACCTTTGAATCGTCGCTAAATTACCTTTGCAGAAAATCATTAGTAGTAACTGCATATGCTTTTGCGCAAAATTTACCACTTCATCGTCACTAAATCATATTAAGGTAGTCATAGTTAGTTTCTTTTCACTGGTTTCCTCAACCTCAAGACCTAATTCACATTTACCTACACTTTAAAATGGGAAAACTAACCCAACAAGCTCGTTGAAATAACAATGAAATTCGGACACACCCCTTAAATGGTGTATTCGGACACACCCCTTAAATGGTGTATTTGGACACACATATCATATACCAACACTCATAAAACACTCGTAGAATATGTATCGATGAAGTGTCCAATTCAAAAAATATTTGTTGGATTTCTAAAATTCTAACACAATTTTAAGAAAGAAAAATAAATTAATTTTCTAAAAACTTAAATTTATTGTATAAATTTTTATTATGATTATAAAAATAAGGAACAAATCATTTTGAAAGTCCTAAGAAACATTTTTCTGCTAAAAAAAATTAAAACATAATTATACACATAATTATATATAAATGTGTCTGTCCTACATTTTAGAGATTATACGTATCTTTATGACTATGTCTGTTTCATATTAATATTCATATCAGTGTCTATGCTACATAGATGCAAAACACTCCCATCCCCGCACAAAATAATAATAATATGAGATTGATATACAGAGATGGAAGAGACGGGGAAAAAAACACAAATGACACATGACTGTACATCTCTTCTTTGGGAACCAAAAAGTAAGTAGCACCCGTGGAAACGGGTGAGAGTGTGAAAAGCAGGGCCAGAAAAGTTAAGAATCGAAAAGAAATTTACATGAGACTTAACACTGGTAAACAGAATAGCTCTTGCTTTTCCAGAGAAAGCTAATAGCTTTCCCTACCACCTTTCTTCTAGATATTGATTTACATAACGGTTTCGTTTCAGGAGGAGGCATAGACAAATCACTACTTTCAGGTTCACATTCATTTGTCTTAACAGGTGAATGCTCCCGTTGTCGCTGCTCTCGGAACACCATCAAGAGTTTCTGAGCCTTTTCTCTTCCTCTCGAGGTTCCATTCACTGTTAATGACACCAACGCAGGGATAACCCCTTCTTGCAAGACCATCTCACAACATTGCTCACTTCTGTTACACAAAATCAGGAGACAAGAGGCGGCTTGCTCCTGCTCCATGAGCTCGCCGGTATCCAGCGTGGAAGCCAAGGCACTTATGAGTGCAGGAGCCATCATCATTTGCTCTCTTCCTGCTGGAGAAACAGCCAAATTTATCAAAACAGCTAGGCATTTTTCTGTCAAAGTGCAATCACCCTGGTCTACTACAAGAAGGGATTGTAGGCTATCAATGATGCCAGATGAAAGGAGATGTGGAATGTTGGAGGACAAAGTAGAAAGGTTATAGAGTGCATGGAGGGAATCTATCTTGCACTGGACTTCTGTCTTGGTGTGAAGAATCTGGATAAGGAACTGGACAGCCTGACTCGTGCCGATCACGTCCTTGGCTTCTTCAAGGCAAGAAAGATTCAGATACAGGGCGGCTACACAACCATAGGAACTAGTTTTTGATATCATGTCCTCCAACAGCGACAGGATTCCTGCTGATAACATAATTTCCTTATTTCTGTAGAAAAATGAAAAAGTGGGCAACCTTGTGTTATTGATGATTTACAGAAAAAAATTCTATTATTTCTTAACAAACTTGATTGCAACATACTGACTAAAGGGTATAATTCAAGATGGACATCAATAATTTTGCAAATTAAAAGGTTTTGCTGGACCAATGCCACTGTATTTTACTGAAACACAGGTCGACCAAAAATGACAGCTGCTGATATATGGGTAAAAGCTCTTTGAGTGGGAGAGGATGAACAGAACTTGATTGTTGTGAAACTGAAGACTTTTTAACCACAAGAAAACAATGCGGTTATGCTATTGAATAAATGTAAGTTGTCAATTTTGAAATAACAATAACTTTTAATTTTTTAATTGTATTAAAAGCAGTTTTACTTTACCATTCAATACACACCTGTTGTTATTCACAGCCAGGTTGAACAGAGCCATGGCTCCATTTTCAAGAGCCGTCACATCTCCTTCGTGCACAGCTGATTGCAGAAATTGCATAAGTGCATCAACAAATCCATTAGCCCCCATAAAAATCCTGGCTTCCTCGTCATCACGCAGCAACAGCCTCAACTGTTCAACAACTTTGCACTTCCTCTTCCAATTGTCCCCTTCTGACAAGACTTTAAGAAAACTAAGATACCGCTCATGATCTTCCTCTTGTGCAGAAAAATCTTCAGCTGCTTTCCCCCCCATTTGCTCTGAGATACCACTCTCTTCTACAGGAACAACTTTGACACCCTTCAACTGGAAAGAGCCAACACTGTTTGCAGATCTTGAATTTGTGGATTCAGTATCTGATAATGCCAACCTCCAGTAGTTAAAATCAAGAGATTCAGGAGGACCTTCAGGAATAGCAACTCCATTCTGTTCACACCAACTAGCCACAAGACCCTTAACACAGTAATTAGGAGTCAATGAAAGATGTGAAAGTTTCTGTTGCGTCTTTGGGCAGGTCTTGTGCCCATCTCTAAACCATTTCTCTATGCAAACCCTTTCATATGTTTGCCCAGAAGCAATTATAACAGGATCACTCATAAGTTGCAGAGATATTGGGCATCGTAACTCTTCAGGCAAAGCGAGCATCTGCCCTGATTCCCTATTACTTGGCTTAAAGTTAAAGGAACTAAGTTTTGAAAGCTGTCTGTCAAAGACATGACAATGACCACCAGTACTGCCATCCTCAAGAGATCTCTGAACAGTGGGAGAACAAGGTTGAGAACCCTGAGAATCATTATCATCAGAGAACTCACTTCTAAATAATTTGGAATATTTCCTCATAAGGTGTAAAAGGTAAGCAATAATTGATTCTTTCCGCCTATCATCCTCAGCTCGAGCTCTTTCTATGAGTTTTTTTAGAGATCTTCTTTCTGCAAGAGCTGCTCTTGAAGAAGTGATTCCAATAGTAGTAGCAGCTAGATGAAAACATTCAAGTTCACCACTGTCATTAGAGTCATTAAGCTTTCTTCCCTTTTGAAGCAATGCAATTAAATCATCCCCAACTTGCTTCTCTGACGGATCAAGTGCAAATACCGTACTTGAAAGTTCATTCACAATTTCATCAATCTGAACAAATGTCATTTAAAAAAATCAAACTGTGAAGATGACTTGAAAAGTGTACCATTTTGCATGTGTGTTTAGATAAAAGTGTCAGAATGCTGAGAAAGCTGAATTCACAGTAATGCAAATAACATGGCTTTTTAATTATTGTGTAAAGAACACGTAAAAGCTCATAAAATAGGTTCCCCCTTGCTCAGATAATCAAAAAGCAATTAGCAAGGCAGAGTAAAAGTGACTACGTAGTAGAGCCAGAATACAGAATGATGAACCTAGAATGGGGGTTGCAAATATAAAAAAGAAAAAAATAGAGAGAACCATAAGCCATATTGTTGAAATTTCTCACCTGACAACCAATAGATTGAGGAACAATATCTTCCACTCGTTTAAGACTATCCTCAAGAGCACATTTAGCCTTTTCAAATTTTAGAAGAACAGAATCCGCGGTTATAGCCTGCACCATAAGTGAAGTCATAAGATACTCTGCAAAATGTCTTACAGATCAAATAACCTTCTCAACCAACATAAAGTAACATTTATGAAGAGCTAAGGTAAATTACATCAGCCTCACACACCAGGAGGTAAAGTTGTACAAAAATAATCTTACCAAGTAAAGTTTACTAGATTCTGAGCAGTGTCGAAGAACATTCTTTGCCTTTTCTAAGGCTACATGCAATGAGCATAATGCCTGAATTCCAGATTTGCTCCTAGGCCTAGCTGCTTCTAAAGAAGGAAATAATAACAAGATCTTGCAGTATATTGCAGAAAGACACTTGCACATTTCTCCATGTAACTGCACAAGGGAAAAAATATATATATATTGGTTAGGTGATAGGTCATCTTCACTTAAGTCACACATAAAAAGAAAATTATTCAAATGAGCTTCAAACAGTGTTTGTACCCAAAAAGGAAATTGACTAATACAAAAGCAATTTGTCTCCTCAGTTATACCTTAGTATGAACACCTCAAACAATCTAAGTACTTGTTTTACAAGGTATTAATTTACAATAAAGCATTAGAGTCCAAAACATAACTTGTAATAATTAAAGATATATCATCATACCTTGGCATCGCTTGCTGCAAAAAGATTTTCTTCAACCTCGGCAATATCCATTATATAAACTTAGGCGCTAACTATCCTCAACTGTATACATTATTAAGCAGGATCAAAAAGATTAAAGAAATAAAGTTAGTAAAGTAGGATAAAAATGAATGCTAAACAAGTTTAGAATAAAAAATCAGTCAAACTGCTGCAACCAACTAACTGAACATTCTACTACCAAAGTAGGTAGCAAGTTCATGATAATAACCATAATTCAGAGAATTTAATATTTAACAACAATTAGGGGAACAAGTTCTTCAATCTTTTTTTAATATACAAAAACCACAAAGTTTCACGCCATCTTCCTTACAAACAAATTAAAAAAATGTTTGTTAAGAATACGCATTCAATTTATACAATGAACACAAGCCAAAAAATATGTAACCGAAAAAGATATAGTCAAATCAGTGAGGAATTAAATTTGCTAAACCCCCGCTTAAATTTAAAATAAACAAACAACTGCCACTTTCTGTTTTCAGCATTTTCTCTGCATCCAACTCACGAGACTGGTAAAACATAAGTAAACAGGCGAATTTTTATTTTTATTTTTTTGTAGAAATGACATCACGAAAAACTATACATACACCAACAGCTAAATTCCATAATAGACTGAATTAAGACAAAAACGGAAAACGCAACCAAATCAAATTAACATTATTCCGTCGAAAGGAGAAGAGAAAAGGCGATTGAAAACAAATTCAGGACGTGCAAATTTAAAAAACACATTCACATCTTCATAATTCCACAAAAGAACACAATCACGAGCTGAGATCTTCACTCAAATTCACAACCAGATCACATTCGGCAATAGAAATCGAAAAAACACGTTAATCGTTGAAATTTAAACTTCCGAAAGAAGAGGAAGGAAGAGATTCGGAATCAGAGAGAGTTAGTTAGGGTTTAGGAGAAGAGAAAACTCACCAGAAGAAGAGGAAAAAAGAGAGGGAACGAAACGAAGCATGAGAAGAGGAATGAAAACGCGGGTTATGAGATTAGTAGAAAATTGAGGATCTGTGAATTGAGTTGGTTATGGAGAGACAGAGAGAGACAGGTATGGAGGTTGAAAGCGGAGAAGAAATCGTTGGAGGAAGCGCACGAGGACAGAGGGGACAAAGGGAAAGAGGAAATGCAAACTCAGAAGAATGTGAGAGAGAATAGATCACACATTTCCCCTTTCCCCTTCTTCCCTTTCAACCGTAACAAACTCTGCAAAAAAAAATTCATCAAAATGAAAACTTTAAATGCTTCTCTTCTTAATACTTTAGTTAATTATTAATTACTCTCTTTAACCCTAAATATAAGATTATTTATACATTATTGATCAGTTTAACTAATAATTTATTTCTAGTCGTAATACTTTTCTGAAAATATATTAAAATTATTTTTTGTTTAAATAAATATTAACATGTGGACAGAAAATAATAGCTGCTAAAAAAAAGAGACAACACATGAAATTGTAATATTTATTTATTTATTTAGAGTTTTAGTCTTTAAGTTTTAAAAACGACACAGTTTTATTCTAATTTTTTATTTTATACATGTGTATTTTTAAATTTAAATTAGTCAAATCCTTGTTTTATCTTAAATAAACATGCTATCTCTAGTATTCAATAGAAGTGACATAAAATAAATAACTAATCCTGAAAATTATACCTTATTCTCCAAATCAATATATGATATTTATATTTAATTTATATTTAAAAACATTAATATCGTATCAACGTAAATTAAATAATTTTAGATAATTAATCTTAGATGGGAAGTAACATTTATTATTGAATTATGTCAATAATAAGAACAGATAAAAAAGAAAGAAAAAGAATATTATCTTATATAAGGTAAAGAAAATAACTTACAAAACATACAATATAGAGAAATTTCAACTCATATTTTACACTATAGTCATTATATTTTATATTTTTATTGTCGAATATCTTCTACAGATAGAACTCATCGATTTTCTTAAAATCCAAAAAATTTGCAAAAGTACAATCAATTACTGTTTCAAATTTTAACCTATCTGAACTAAATGTTTTAAGATTGATATCGTCAATACTCTTATCTAAAACAATACGAGTTTATTTGTGATTAAGAAAACAAAATTATAAAGCAAGAAAACTAAAATAAACTAAGACCACCGTTTAATTTGGTTATTATTTATGAACCAGGGCAATTAATTAGATGTTTTGATTAAAATATAATTAAGATAAAGATAAGTTGGAGACAAATTTTGGCTTTTTAAGAATGAAAATAATGTTGTTTTTTTCTCTCTCTCCCGCTTCACCGGCCGACACTAGCCGACCTCCACATTTGTCGCATAGCAAACCTGTCATTTGTCGTGATAGTTGCTCGGTAACAAAATTGTCCCTTTCATTGCTTTTTTTCTTTTCAAAACTAACCAAAATCTTCAGGATCTATCCGACAACTACTTTTTTAAGATGTTGAGTACACAAATAATGGATCAAAAAATATCTTCTTTGTTTATTTATTGTTCTAATACTGTTTAACTGCTATTAATGTTAGTATTATGTTCCTAAATCGTCATTGTTTTGCAATGCAATTTGACAAGACCGTGAGAGAAATTTGTCTCCACCGTCCCATGGAAACTTGTGAATTCAATTAAAAAAAAAGCAGATACATGTGCTTGTTGTATTAAATTTCACCCATGTTTTTTGGTATTTAAATAAGCCATTTTTTTATGACCAATGTTATTCAAAATATATATATATATATGTATATATATATTGATTACTTTTTTCGAACGGGATTAGAGTCAAGAGAATGATTGTCATTCTTTTTGGGTCGGTCGGTCTACTTTTCTCTCTTTCTTCTTCAAATGATCTTCGTTCTCTCTTTTAGTTGTTATACTATTCGTTTTCGTGAACTCCAAGTTTGGATGATACTTGCAAAAGACACTCTGACGTTCAAGTAAGATTTGTATCTATTAATAAAGAACTCGAAGAAAATATGATATGAAAACTTATTATACCAATTAAACTACTTTCTATGAATAAAGTATGAGTTAGTAAGTTTATCAACACATGCATTCCCTTCATGGAAAATGTGGGAAATCCTAAACTTGATTTCTCACATTAATTGTTTCACCTATTACAAAACATCAAAGGAACATTGGTCTTGACATTAAATGCCACACAAACCATGACATAACAACACTCAAGTCATAAACTAGTAAGACTCATCTTTTGAGTTTGTTCAATATCATGTATAACTCCATAAAATTCCTCAACCAATGTAACTTGAACATCAAGAAAAGCAGAGAAACCACCAATAAATTCTCTCATACTCTCACAAAAAATATCACCACAAGTAGCAAGACCAAGAGAACTCCTAACAACACCATCAATGTTTATTTTAACCCAACTTGAAGTAGAAAACTCTCATCAAGCAAAAACTAATATTTTTAATTTAGAACATAAAATTCTATATAAAAAGAATACAAAAATTCTAAAAGACAAATGTACTCTATAAGGTATTCCCCAACACCTTGTATTTTAAGTCATTGTCACCTCAATAAAACTCTTACACAAATATTTAGGTCTACAAATCTTGCAAATATTTGACATACAAAACTATTCCACACTTTAAAGAGCCTCACCACATTCATATGGACAAAACTTTTATGCACATAAGTACACCGATTAGTCTTCAAAATCTAAATTACATTAATCATGCCCTATGATAAAATATTTAATGCAAAATCAACTGAGAGTTCAACATTAAACTAAAATGTTATGTTAAAATTAGAACATCTAAACTCCAAAATTAAAATGATTCAAAAAGATCAATATCAATTCAAAAGTGTCACTAAATTTTGGCATATATGTGTTAATTTCAATATTTTATTAATTTACCAAACCCAACCAATAATACCAACATCATTTGTTTGATTTTTTAATTTGACTCCATCGTCCCTTGTAGTTGTTGAGATTTGTCTGAAACATTGAAGAGAATCTTTTTAATGGCAGCAAATGTTACCACGTAGTAGCATGAAAGAGAAAAATGACCAAAAATTTGTCTCTATATATCTGAAATGTGGCACAAACCAGACCACGTTACTCTGATTTTAACCACAAATGTAGGAATCATAGTCCCACAAATCAGTAGGGATGATGAGTTTGTGTCTTTGTGTTCATCAAGGGTCAACCTGAAACTTCCAATTCATAATTTGAGCATAAATAATCTATAGGTTTAATTGTTAAATTTCTCTTATTAATTATATATATATATATATATATATGTGTGTGTAATTTTTTAGTTTCTTGGTTCTTTTAATTATCTGTGTCAAAGCATATTTTTAACATTATTTTCTTTTGCAATCCATAATATTGTTTCGGATACAATATATATTATAAAAGAATATTATTGCTTCTCATCATAAGTAAATTTAACTTTATTATCAGTTACACATTAACTGAAAAAGATAAACCTTTCATTTTAGCATAAGAATATATGTAATGATTTTTTAAAGTGTTAAAATATAACATATATAAAAAAGTTAAAGCAATATTATTTGAAATTGATGGCAAGTAAAAAATAAAAAAAAATAGTTTTTTTATCGACAATTTAGTGATATACATTAAATTATGTAAGAAACCGAATGTAGTTATTATCAAATCTAAGAAATCACTCAAATATTAAAAATCGATATTAAGTTTTATAATGGTGTTTTGGATAAATTAAATGTTAATCTCTTATGGAACTAAATTATGTTCTTATTGATGATATACCCGTAGCGTCTAGCCAAATGTTCCACCTAAACTTTGATGTAGCCCATAGATAGCAAGAACAAACATACTATAATTATATAAAAAATTAGAATTAGTGAAAGAAGTTATAAAGATAAAAGTGAAAAAATTATAAATAATTTACATTCTCTTTGTACATGCAATAAACTAAATAAATTTAGTTAAAACTTTTTGTAAATTATATATCACCTTATGTGTTTAATTGCTGTAAGTATACAAAAGAAAATAAATATACTACTAAATGTTAATAACTCTATTTGTAATCATTATATTAGTAAAAGTTAACAAAAAAGCTGGTTTGCCCGAGAGGTTAAGGGGGAAGACTTAAGATCTTCTGCAGTCAACTGCGCATGGGTTCGAACCCCATAGCCAGCATTTTTTTCTTGCATTCATTCTTCCCGTCGATCTACATCAACAATGGTGTCAAGATAACTCTGTACTTATGCAATCTTAATGCTTTGTATTCCGCCTTCGATGTACGAAAATGAAAATCAGAGTAAAAAAATAAATTGATAAAGATGAGTAACATTAACCATTAAACAATCAAGAAAATAAAACTCATTTATAGAAACTAAAGTTTGATGCTTCTTCTTACTTTTATCTTGAAGAATGAATATTTTTATCTAATGAAAGTGATATGGACATAAGAGATAAAGTGAGAAAGAGGAGGAAAGAAAAACAATAATAAAAATTCCAAATATAAATTCAAATTGAAAAAAAATTGTGAGTGAAAACTGAAGAAATAAATATATATTTCAAAAAATTAAATTCAAATAAAAAATTTCATTCTGATAACTATTTTAATATTTACAAAATTGCAAAATAACTAAAAATAAAATTAACTTTTTTTATATATATAAAAACAGTGGAGATATAGATATATACCAAAAGTAGTTCTGCGAAAAAATAAAAAAAAAATTTCCATTGTATGTATACAAGTATTAAAAAAAAATTGTTTTTTAACTTTGTAATCATAATCAAAATTTAAAAAATAAATTTAAATTTTACGAAAATTAATATATATTTTTAAAATTATATTAAAATTATTAAAAATCTAACAGATGTTTTTTTGAATTAAAAACACAATTTAAAAAAATACCATAAAATTTGTGATTTTGACAATATTCTAAATACCACAAGTTCAAACAACTTATTTCCTTATAAAAAAAACAATATTTTAAAATGTTTTATAAAATTTTATTATTTCACAAACGAAAATAACCTCTGAAAAAAAAGTAAGGGGAAGCGATGAAGTAAAGAACAGAACTAAACACTAACGGGACCAAAAGGTATTCTTCCGGCGAAGAACCACGATTCTATCACCGGAAATTCTCACGATCACATTTCTTCTGTCACCGGAACTCGCAACTTCGATTCGGGTAATTGATTTATTCGTTTTTGTTCTTTCTCTGCTTTTATTTCAAATCACTGTTTTACGCTGCTTCACCGTTTTTGTTTCATCAATAAACTCATTTTACGTAGATCCATGATCAATTCCGCTTTGACCTATTGTATCCTAAATTCGCAATCTCACAATCCTGTAGCTATAAGGATCTACTCGTTTCGTCATTATTGTTCTTCTTTTTAGGGTTTACTTTTTTAAATTGAGTTTCGTGATTGAACTTGATCGATACACTGTTTAGTTACTTGCACTATTGCATATTGTTTTGTGTGACAGGCCTAATGTGATTGTTGATGGAATCTTTTGTAGGGAGGAGGAAGGTGAAGATTGGTAAATTCTAAGAATACGTTGAGATGGTGAGGGAACTGAAAATTTTGAATCATTGTGATTTAATCCGTGGAATATTTGTTCATTGCGTTTGACATCCGTTGTGTTTTGTTTCAGTCAGCGCTTTTCAATTTCCACTCATTTCTAACTGTGATACTTCTGGGGATATGTGCCTGCACTTATTTCAAGATGCAGTTTCCGGCAATCCTAGACCAGAAAACTGGGTATATATGTTTTCATCTCTTGCCATATGTAAATATGAGCTGTAATGCATATACAATTTATGCGTATGTTCACAATGCTTCATTCGAGTAGCATAGCTGTGTGGCAGTGTAGCTCTTATTTACAATATTGGTTTTGGTGCAATGTTGTTAGTAGTGAGCAATACCATGGTATGCAATGTTCTTATGCATGTTTGGATAGAGGACAATACAGGGAGAGGAAGGGAAGGGAAATAAAAGTTTACCTCGAACCTTTTGTCTTGTTTGCGAGTTGATGAAAATATTAAAAGAAAACGGGGGATTATCATGTCACCCATGAAAATACCCCCCCTTGCTAATTTTATGAACCTTTTGAACTTCCTCTAAAAGTAATTTTGAACATTCGAAAGGAAGGGATAGAATTTTCTTGTTAACCATACATTCTTTTCCCACCCTTTCCTTTTTATTCTCAAGTGTTTGATAGTTTGCACATATGAATTTTACATGTTCAAAATTCAATGAATCATGAGGCTTTTACCCTTGCTCCATTAGACGTACATCTTGCAATAGAGTTTTCATTCTTTATAACAGATTTTTAGAACTTGCTGACAAGACATGCATGCTTTTGCTGACAGATTTCGTGGTTTCTTCTGGAAGGCGGCAAGAATAGGTAGATATCTCTTGTTTGATTTGCTAATACATCGTTATTGTTTACATCTGCTTTTGAATGCACTTTTAAAAGTCTTCTAAAATGGGTCCTGGTTATCCTAGAAATGTTCGTTTGATATCCTATATGATGATTTTTTGCTTTCCCCCCGATGTGATTAATACCTTAACGGCATCAGATTTGTCAAGTTTGACATATTGTAACTTGGATCAAAGAACATATTGTGTTCCCACTGGCATTATAAAACGTTATTTTACTCATTTTATTTATGTACTACATCGGTGATTGTGGCTTTTACAGTCTCAACATTTTTTGTATGTGTTTCATACTTATGTCATTTTTTTATCAATCCTTTAGTCATTATGAAACATTATTCTCAATTAAGTATGTACTATATCCTTATTTAAAAAATTCATCATTTTGATGCTATTTGTCATTTTCATAAATCTTCTTTTGGTTGGTATGGAACTCTCATTCTCAATAATTCCACATCCTCGATTCCTTGTGAGCTTCAAAATGCTACATTACAGTGTCATTCCAAAGCTGTTTGTGACATGGCTACTAGAATTCTAACCTGGCCATGTAGTTCTTGAATTTGTTTTTTCATATATACTGTTTCTGTCAGGTTGTATGTCCCCTTTAGAATTGTATATTTCATGAGATGTGGAATTTAATCACTGATATTATCTTGACTATGCGCGTGATTGCTAATACAGGTGAACGGTTAAGCCCGTGGGTAGCTGTGGGTTGCTTTATGATGGGTGTTTCAATAATATTCTTCTAAGCTTCGTTTACTCAATAGTAAGTTATTATTATTTTTTTATGCCCAAATACCATAGTTGTCAGAAACTAATGACAAGGAATACATAATGAGTAATTTTCTGGCGTACATAAATATTAAACACAGTTTCTAAGCTGTATATAGGAATGACACCTCCTTTCATTGGTAATGGTCAACAATAACAATTTTGAAATTTGATGCATTGCAGGGGCGTCCATTCTATGGGTCTACAGCAGTTTTATGCGCATATTGCAGACATACGAAATGGGAGTTTGTACTTACGATTTCATCGGAGCCCTTGACACAAATTTGTTCCACCATATTGTTAATTATTTTTTATTTGTTGTTAAAACTAAGTGGAGCTTTTGCCATTAATCCCCACAGTGAATGTCACTACATGAAATTCAAATTGCTACTTATGATGGGGGATCTTGCTAATGTGATAGCTTTGTCCAAATTTTTTGAACATGATGATGCCTTCGAATCTGAACTACGCTGCTGATATTATATTAACCATATTAACTAGTCAGATTAATCGTATCGCAGCTACAAAGATTGACAGCGTGAATGCTTTAAATTGAATAGTTAAACACTCCCAACAATAATTGAAATGATGATGCCTTATTTTGTTAAGGAAACTATAGAATAGAAAAAATTGTAGTTTTTTCGAAAATTTCAAATTAAGAATGATTAGCCAGAACTTACACGTCAACTAAAATCTTAAAAAGGTTTAAGAATATAGTCTGACCAGCCTTAAAAAAAACGAAAAATACCCATCATTGGCAAATTTTTGGTTTTGTTATCATCGACGTAGGCAAAAGTTTGCAATGTGTAACCAATCAATTTGCATAACGTTTTCTCTGCACTCAGCAGCGGAAGGAGTACACTATTTTTGTGCTCTTGTTACATTAGTTACCAAATCATGATACATTAGAAAAACTATATAATAAAATGTGAATACAACGCAAGAATGTTCTAGGTTTTCTAGACTAAGTTCAAATTAAATTCTCATTTTCAATTCTTCCTGTGTCATCAGTGATCATAATCTCCATATCCCGTATATCTCGCTTCAGAACACCACCAAGTCTTGCAATGGCCTCCATTTGCTGTTGTAAAACCTGTTCGCACAAAATAGGGCGTCGTCATGTTCAATTCTTAGAATTATCATGTGCATTATCTCATACAAATAATACTTTCTTAAAAAAAATAAAAATGGAAAATCAAGATTCAAGATGTTAAATAGTAAATCTCTCAAATTGGTTGCATCTTACCTCCTGTAGGTCAGCAAGACTCTGATCATGAATCTTGGTTGAACCTGGAAGGTAAACGGAGCTGCCAAATCCATTGCTATTAGCTTTAACACGAGATACAGTTAGCAGATTTTGTACCCTTCTAGACAGTTCTGCTCCAGATCCTTTCAGCTGAGAACATATTTCAAGATAAGTTCCATCTCCAGCAACAGAGCAAAAAGACAGAAAATGGTGTTGGATAAATTTTTTACCTGTCTTGTTATTGTGGCTAATTTCTCAGCAAGTTCAGCTTCCCCTTTCGTTAAGGGTATGCGGCAGCCTTTTCCCTCCAATGCCTCCACTATTCTCATTACCTTGAAACACAGCATGAGAAGATATACATAAGGAGCAACAGATAAAAATCCAAAGCCTGAGACAAGCTAATTCTCAATTTGACTTTCAGGATAGAGAACTACAGTAGGGGCATATAAATGGAGGGGAACACTAGACAAATTAAGTAATGTAAAAACTTTATATAACTGCTTATTGCAGTAATTCTGAGCAGGGAGAATCGATTCATTCTACAATGGGGAAAAAAGTTTCATTCACAGACAAATAGCAGTTGTCCCTACTCTTAAAAGACGTTGCTGGAGAATTTGTTCTTTTTGTTTTAGTCTTTGAATCCATGGCAGAGTATCAGCCTGAAAATGTCTTTGGAGCTGCAAAAACATCAAACAATTGGAAAGAAAAATCAACAACAGTGCATGAGAAAAAAACCAGTATCACATTAACACGGCTCGGTCCAATCAAAGGGGAGAGCAGTACCATTTTAACATTGCTTTGGGTCATACGCAATCTCTCTGCATCAGAAATAATGACTTCATCTTGTATCTACATGACAATGTGAGCAAAAATGTATCCTCAGAGCTTAGATTATATCCAATCCTCGTACTTCAACAACTTTAATATAAAAAATTAAAGATTCTCCCTTTTACACATCAAATACTGACTGGTGGATACATCTAAAAAATTCAATACTCAAAGCATCACTAAATAATATTGTCTACAAACAATGTTTGACACGTTTGATTAAACATTGTTTTCTTTGTCAAAATCTTGGTCCTCTGCTAATCTTATAAACAACTTTTGCATATAAACGATGTTCACTTGTCAGGTATCATCAATGCTAATGATGTGCACTAAATTTTGAAATTGATGACCGTTTATATGAGATATCTAAACACTGAAATTACAGAAACTGGCAAAAGTTTCAGATATACCTTGATTTTCTCAAAAGATTATATGTTTAACTTACTGGTACTATTCTAGTAGTTAACCTATCAATATCTATACATTTCTACAGTATATATACAATCGCTAGAAGTTTATGTTTTCTTTGCGTATCTAATGGCAGGCAAAGTGGAACAAATTGCGTAAAATGAAATAAATTTGCCATTACTGTTTCCATATTATGTGGTGGGATGGAAGAAAGTTATCATTTAACTGTTTGGGAAGTGTAAAAAATGTGTAAGGAGATCACAAAACAAGAAAGTTTCATCCCACACCCCAAATTGGGAGGAGTAAAACCAGGCATTGGATGAAATTTAATTGGAACTTGGAATAGCATCCAAGTTTAAATAATTCAAAACAACCACAAGTAGTATCATTTCATTTCAAACCCTAAATCCTAAACCCTTTCTATCAATTCAAACATAGCCTAATAAAGCTTACCTTGAGGCGTTGCGAAAGATCCTTAAAACCCTGGGCAAGCTGTGGCCACAGACGTTCTCTATCCGCACTGTCCATACCCTCAAGCTTCCCCGTTGCCTCCGCCCACATGATCTAGCAACCATAAACTATTCCCATAATTAGCCATGCTGGAAAAAGGTAAAAGAACATCCCAACTATAATGTTTACTAGAAGAAGAAAAAAACTTACGTCTGATACACCAGCAGGCTTCACTCTAAACTGTGGTTCTGTTACACTGAACAACAAATGCTGAACAACACAAAAACACCAACGTGAGAAAAAAGAATGAAGACCAACAAGTGCAATTCTAGAATTCACCACATGGCATCAGAAAATACTACTAACTGTGGTTCTGTTACACTGAACAACAAATGCTGAACAATACAAAAACACCAACGTGAGAAAAAAGAATGAAGACCAACAAGTGCAATTCTAGAATTCACCACATGGAATCAGAAAATACTACTGGTAATGTAGACTTGGACTAGAACCCTAATTTCAAAATTAGGAAGAAAAAAAATGCGCATAATATGAAATACAAACCCAAGTATATTAACCCTGCTCATTACACAAATGGGGGCAAACACTAAAAACAAGAACATAACAAAGGAGACATTTTTTTTTGCATCTTTTTATGTTAATGAGACAGTGAGGAGGATACCTTAAAAGCGTACTTGGGGTTTCCAGGATCTTCCTTGTATGCATCAACGATTGTCTTGTGGCCCAACATGCAAACACAAAATTAATCAACAAAAAAATTCAAAAGCAAAAATTCGATAAAAAAAATGAAAAAACTGGATTATGGAAGAAAAAAAGAAAAAAAAATACTTGAACATCGCGATCGGCGAGAGAGAAAGAAACAGGTGCTACGTTAGCCATCTGAGTGGTTAATTGCGCATTTGAGAAAGGCGAGGGTTGCGGCGCTGCGAGAGAATTTTGAAAGCCGAAAGCAGAAGAAGTTGGTTGTTGTTGAAACAGTGGAGTTTGTTGTTGCTGCTGCTGCTGCTGTTGTGGTTGAGAAGAAAAAGGCGTGGAGAAGAGGGAGGAACCGAATGCAGGGGTAGAAGAAGCGCCAAACCCTGGTGTGGAAGATGGGGTTCCGAATGCAGGGGTGGAAGAAGGGGTAGCGAAAGAAGGGGTTCCGAAGGCGGGGGTAGAAGAAGGGGTTCCGAATGCAGGGGTTGAAGAAGGGGTGCCGAAGGGAGATGGAGAAGGTTGAGCGGAGCCAAACATGGTGTTGTTGTGAAAACGACGATAGATTGTGGAAAAGAGGGAAATGGAAGATGAGATTGGTGTTGATTTGTCTCTCCCAAGTTCAAAGAAAAAAGCGCGGTCGAGTGCGTGATGCAGTGCACACAAGGTGTTCGACGAAATGTTTGTTTGAAGAGAGCGGCTACTAGTGACAGTGTAATGACAAATAAAATAAAGACACTGATAAATTACACGTAACAAAATACACTTTACACCTTAATAAATTAATATTTTATTTTATTTCTTAATTTAAAAATATTATTATATTATTATAAATAGTGTCAAATATATATATATGTTATTTACCGTTAAAATTTCTGATAAAATAACTACTTCCTCTCTCGTAATAATGTTTTCTTTGGGTTTTTTTATGCTGATAAAACAACTTAACAAATGGAGGAAAATAGAATTGTGATTTTATAAAATTAATTTTATTTTAACAGGTAGAAAATAAAGAGTGAATTCACAAAAAAATCAATTAAACGTAAAATATGCATGATAAATAATAAAAAGTTAACATTCAATGTACAACTATTATTAGTTAATTTATGAATTTAATTAATTTAATGGGAACATAATCAAGCTAGAAATAACCTTTTTAAAATGATAATTGAGTGGTTAAAATGAGAATCTAATTTCTAATATTATTAGGGTATGCTACTCTTGATATGTTGTGTCTGGAAAAATAATAGAAAATAAATCCTTATACATAAGTATTTGAAAATGTAAATATACATTGCATAAAAAGTGAAAAGTTTTTATTCTATTTAGAAAATAATATAGTTTTAATATTTTTTAAAATTATAACATTTTTCATTCAATTTACCTATATATTATTGTCTATGATTTAGGTTATATATATAAAACTATACATATATAAAAATATTTATATACCAAGTCATAATAGCAGCAAATTTTTAAAAATATATTAAAATTTAAGTTTGCATTGGAGATATTAGTTGATAGTTTTTAGTCAATAACATATCATTATTTCACATTAAAACTTACAATTTTATTATTATTTACTATTATACTAACTTTTAATTTCTCTATGATTTGAGTTGTGGTTTATGTTTCTTATTTTTATAAATATAAATACTTTACAAAGTTTGAATTGTCACACTATAAATACGTATAGTTATCACCTTTACTTAAAAATTCCTTTAACATAGATTTATGAATATATAATACATAATAAAAAAAGTATAACAACTAGGAATGATGCTTTTCTATTCACATGTCATATTCTAAATTAATTTAAAAATATGAAACAATGCAACCATTTCAATTCATCTATAAAAAATAATACTTGTTTTTAGTAAGAGTATGGGTACAAAAGGTTGAAGGATAAATTGGCCCAACATCATATTAAGGGGGGATTATGTTTGGGCTAAATATACAAAGGTTAGAATTATCATTTTCAAACTTATAGGAGAGTAATTAGTAATTGTAGAAATATAAAAAGCAAATGCTATTTTGAGTTTGATTAACGATAGTACATTCTTATTGGCTGCTTCTTCCTGCACCTCCATACCTTCTTGTGCCTCCCCCATAAATTTTTCATATTCTAAAAATACCCTTTTCAATATTCCGGATTACATAATCTAGAAGTTTTTTTCTAGATTTAGAATTAGCTTCCGGATTAAATAATCCGGAAGTCTTTTGTGATTAGCTTCCGGATTACATAATCCAGAATTCTTTTCTATACATAAGATTCTGGAAGCCTTTTATTCAGATGTGTTATTAGCTTCCGGATTACATAATCTGGAAGTCTTTTCTAAATATGAAATTGACTTCCGGATTATGTAACTCGGAATATATCCGGATTACATAATCCATAGGCTTATTATTTCAAATCCAAGGGATGGAAAAAAGGATAAAATGGTATTTTCATATTTAATATGGGGTGGCACAAGAAGGTATGGAGGTGTAGGAAGAAAGAGTCATTTTTACTACATCCCATACTTTCTTTTAACACCCCTCGTAATATTTAAAAAGTTACCAAAATATTTAAGTCATGAAATCTCATAATCAATTCAAAACTATATTATAGACTGCAGAATCTAAAACTATATTCTAAATTAGCTATTTTAAAATATTTTAAATTATATAATATAAAAATATTTCGGATGGTATAACTTAAAATATAAAATATAATTCCAGGATATCTATTTTGAAAATGTTTTAAATTGTCAAATTCAAAATATAATTTGGAAAAATCATCATGCAGTACCTAATTCATAAACTATTACTAAGATAATAATTATAAATTTCTCTAAATAAGAAATCCAAAATATATTATTAGATAAACAGTCGCAAAACCTATCGGAAATATGTAATCTATTGGACTTATTTTGAAATAAATGAGATATTTTATTTATTTTGGTAATCAACAAGAATATTTTAATAATTATTTATTTTTGAGAATTAAAAAATATATATATTTAAATTGTTATTTCTCTTAAGTAAGTGATATGAAATTATTTAATGTAAGAAAAGTAAAACTGTTTTCATTACATTCTTCTCTCCTATCATATAACAATAAAGAAGAGGATCACGTAATTTAGACTTAAAACAATTTTTGTTCCTATTTTTGTCCAATTAATTTCGTTAAAAAAATAAAGTAATTTCATATTTATATAAGTTGGTGTTTATATTTAACAACATACATTTTTAATTTTATTAAATATAAAATCCTAAAGTAAAAACCAGATGCACTTTTTTTTTATTCATCGAAGTAAATGATGCATTAAGGGTCCATCACAAAAATCATTATATAAAGTTATGAGAAAATGATAAAAAAATATTATAATTATTGACACTATTTAACTATCCGTGTGAATGGAATGGTTGAAATTCATTGGCGTGTCACTCTCGTATCTGATATTTCACCCAATATGCTCAACTTGTTTTCGTCTCAATCATGAAGTTTGAAAGCCAACCACGTGCACCAACCTCTTCAGTTTTGGATAATAAATTCTAAAGTTGTCACTTTATTACACCAAAAAGTCCAAAAGAAAACAACAAACCCCACCACAGTTTCAAATAGTGCAAATAAAAGTTCATCATTACAAGAACAAGGGAATGCATCATAACACCAGAAACTAAGTGTCTAACAGCCACAAACAACAAAAAACACCATTAAAAACAGCCATAAGAGAAATTATTACATGTATGATATCATGTGGTCCTCACCAATCTCTACGTTTTTCATGAGTTGAAAAACGTTATTGTGTGTTTTGTAAAACTTGTTTTGGACCATGTGACATCAGACCATGTTGTCTCTCAATCCATGTCAGTAAAATGCTGAAAACTGAACATGGTTTCATGCCTTGATTGTTACACAAGACAAGCACAAACCAGATGGTTTTATGTCAGAAGTCCTCCACTCTGACCCCAGAGCTGCATTTGGATCATACAACAATGTTTGATAAGAATGTTCTGCCACCAGAGGGAAGAGCAGCAACTTTTCATCCAGCATACCAAACCGAAAACCAACACTTGTGCTCCCTGTCAATGGAACTGGTACCATTTTCCATGAATTGTCCTCTGGACTGAATATAGCCAATTTCCGCTGATTCTTCCACTCAATGCAGAACAGCTTCTTTCCCACTACTGCATGAGCTGTGACCATCACACAGCCATTTTTAATCTCACACCAGTTGTGTCTCTCAGGGTTGTATACATCAACAAACTTGGAGTTTCCAATAGTGAAACTTGACCTTCCACCCATTACATAGAGCTTACCCTCAAATCCACAAGCAAAACAACCCCATCTCGGACGGCGAAGGCTCTCTATCAGTGTCCACTTGTCAGTTTCTGGATCATACATCTCAGCACTGGACAAACTGTCTCCATCCTCCCCATGGCCTCCAATAGCATAAACCAGGCCATTCACTTCAGCACAAGCAAAGTCATAACGAGCCACATTCATGTTCGACAATCTGCTCCAGCTGCAATGGCAGTAAAGAATGAAGCAAGTCAAAACAAATAAAATATTAAGTGTACTTTAAGTCTAACTCAATCTTATAAAACCAACTTATAAGGTGACATTTGCACCAACATATATATTATAAAATATCTTAATCTCTAGTCGATCCGGATTCTCTAACACACTCCTCACGCCGAGGCTATCAACCCATACATGAGACTACATCTTATGAGTGGTCCGATAACGGTCCGATAATGGGTGACCTGATAAACCTAACAAACAATCACTATGATAGACTCGAAATGGTTCTAATACCATATTAAGAAATGCATTTTAAGTCTAACTCAACCTCATAAAACTAGTTTATAAAGTGAGGTTCGCACCCACATGTATACTATGAAATGTCATAATCTCTAGTCGATCTGTGATCTCCAACAACACACAGAAACAAATATACAATGATAATTTTGATAGAATAGGTCCATCATTAACTAGTTTCAAAGCTGAATCTATCATATGAAACAACTTGTAGGTAGAATGCTGAAGGAAACCATACCTGTTGAGGCAAGAATCATATTGGTAAACCTCTGCTGAGGCAAAGGTAGTTCCTTCAATAGCTGAATAACCAGCCATAACAAGAAGTTTTCCATTAAGAACCACCACTCCAAACCCAGCCTTTTCTAGACCCGGCATTGGTGGAAGAGATCGGCATTTACGACCGAGACAATCCATAACCTCCCAATGACTTTCCTTTTCTTCACAGTCTGTTGTTAAGAAATATAGCCATTCCTCAAGCATTCCAGCCAATTTTCGCACAGTGGCGAATGCTTTGCTTCCCATAAACGATCTCCATCTCTTACAGACAGCACCCATAGCAGGGAAGTTCGAACGAGGCACAAGTGCCAGACAATACTCAGCCACATCATCAGGCAACCCGGGTAGAACAGGGCTATAATCTTCACTCATTACATCAGGGAATAAACAATTATCATTTTGTGAAAGAGTTGATTTATCTTGATTGGTCAAATTAGTGAAACACATATTTGGCTGGATAAATCTCTTCTTTCCAACACTAAAATAAGGCATTTCTTAAACCAGCAATTATACAGAAAAATATCTTAAGGGTGTACAAATTTTTAGCAGAGATCTATCAACCAAATAGTGCGCAAATGTGTTACTAACACGACCAAGTTGCATAGTGATGCTTAATACCAAAGTTTGTATAAAAAAAATGTGTTACTGAGAAGCATATAACTAGAGAAATTCATAAAATCCTTCAACAATTGGGATTCTACGAGACCAAGGCATGGTGAACGATGTTGCAGAACGAATCACTTGAGCAGTATGAGCCGATGATTTTCTATGCTTTGTCCAGTCTGATTCAAATTCCATAACAGTTATTATTCTGCTCCCACTGAGATTCTTCTTAATTCTCTTCTGCAAATTGTTTACTAAATTGCCTAAGCTGTATCCTCCCTCACACATTGCCCAGATACCTATCCATTAAGCCAAAGATGATCATATTTTGAAGTCAATTACAAACACTAATTAACGTTAATCAACAAAATTATAAAGGCATACCAGAGTAGGCCATAGAAGTTGCCAAGACTTAGCCACCGCAAACTTCCATTTTCTTCAAGTTCATATGGTCTGAAATGGATCAAACATGATACAGAAAAGTTCAAAATCCGCAGATTTAAAATTGTAAATCGCAGTTCTTTTTAATGCAAGCATTTACTTGGACAAGAATACATATTAGATATTAGTACAACCCTCGATCTAAAACAAGATAACAAACATAAGCTTCCAGTGTTTTCAACAAATCTGAGCAAAAAACCAAATACTAAACATCAATTAATATTTAAACGAGCCGATAAAGAAATTAACAACGATAAATTTACCAACACGTGTTAATTTTCTAAGAGGAATCAAATTCCTATACCTGAAAAAAGAAAAACCCAGAAGCACAGATAATGGTGTAATTCAGATTTTTGAAAATAAACACAGTAGGTAAGAATCTGGAAGGGGAAAATATCACAATCTATTTGGAAATTCAATTTGATTTATAAAATGAAGCATCATCGTCACGCTCCAGAGCTTCATAAATTCACAAGTGCACATACATGTATGTATGTTTCATTTCAGAGAAACAACATAACATAAAGAAATAGCAGCTCTTGGAAGCTGAAAAGTTTGAAGAAGAGTTGGAGTAAGAATGAATACAATACAAGTATGAAGGAAGAGAGATTCAAATGTTGGTAGATCTGTAGTAGAGAAGAGAGAGAGAGAGAGAGAGGAACTAACAAAAGAAGAAGATGGAGATTCAGAAGAAGAGAAGTTGTGAAGGTGAATACATGGAAACAGTGTGTGGAGAATCGATATGAGAAGGTGTTGAGAAGAAGGAAAGGGTATTTATAGGATTAGGAAAAAAACTGTAGGAGAGAAAGACACTCACATAATGCGACCAGGTCAAAACCAGAAAATGCAATGTAATGAAACCAAACCAAGCTTGGCCTGTTTGTGTTGGGTAGAGGTTGTGGTTCTGTTCCGGAGTTAGAGGAAAATGTTTTATTTTATTTGCCAAACAAACAACTCGTGTCACAATGTTACTCTTTAGGTCAATGTGGTTTATTTTAATTGTTAATAATTTTATTTATGAATATATAAAATATCTATTATTTATATATATATATATATGTTTCGACTTTAAATTCAAGAAATAGCATCTTAAATGACATGTTGGATACGACTCTTAAATGACATGTTCATGTCGAATACATGTATCAAACATCTCGTAAGACACTCATAGGACGTGAAATGTCAAAGTCAAACAAAATTTGTTGGATTTCTAAACATTCCAGTTCTAACACAATTTTAAAAATGAGAAATACATTAATTTTCTAAAAATTTAAACTTATTGTATAAATTTTTATTATGATTACAAAAGTAATGAACAAATCTTTTTGAACCAGTCATCTTTCTACTAAAATATAGTTATGCACATAAAACTTTATTGTCAATTTATATAATTCATAATTAATATATATATATATATATATATATATATATATATATTCGTATATCTGTGTCCTACATTTTAGATATTATAAATATCTTTGTATTCGTGTAGTATCAATGTGTCAGTATATGTGCTACATAGATATTAGGGTCAATTACAATATTGTCTGCTTTGAAAGTCGGTCTTTTGTTATGGTTTTATCTTTAAAAAACACATTGACGGACTGTTATTATTCTCAACTTCTTAACGATGTGATATTATATTCGCAATACCATAATAATAATAATAATATATATGTCTCTAATATAATGGATTAATTGCAGTAAATATAACATTAATTCCTTTCATCTCCTTTTTTTTATACCAAAAATGAAGTGAAGTAAACAACTTGAAACAAACAACGTATTTAGGGAAAGTGGTTGTGTGTGTCTGTTTTAGCTGATCTGTTGCTTTGTTGGTGATATGCACTATTCCTTGTCTTTATCTTTTAAGAACTTCCCAACCTAATTGTTAAAACTAGTAAAAAAAATTACTCTCGATTTTAAAATATTGTGTGGTTCATATTTATAAAAAAACGTGATAAAAAATATTATTTTAATTATTAAACAATGAGTTAAATATGTTTTTTTTTAAATGTAATATAAAATTGATTTTTATTTCTAATCAAAACTTTAAATCTATCATGTATTTAAGTTGAAAAAAAAATATAGTTTGAACTAAATATTACAAATACTCATTTTTTAATAATTTTCTTAAAATCAAGAAAATTTAAAGTTTAAATTAGAAATGAAGATGAATTTCACATGAAAGTCAAATGATAACAAATTATATTTAACCCTTAAATAATCAATAAACGTCAAATATATTTTTTCTTTATATTTAATAGTGTTATTTTTAGTTTCTTAATCAATGTCGTGTTCTTAAAAAGTTTGTTAACATTTGTCAAACTTTTATTAACTTTAAATGAATTTAACACGTGTTATATAATTGACGTGTGTAGGGACATTTCATTAAATTTAGAAACTCAGTATCTCTCACATTCAGAGACTAATAGTGCATTATTTGTAAATAACAGAGAAAGAAAACGAGTTAAGTATTATTTGGAAAGAAAACTAATTTTAAATCCTAAATTATAAATAATCTAGATAAATATAAAATAAATAAAAAATTACATAATTTTGATTGGTCTTATGATACAACCTTACCTTTTTAAAGTCTAATTTAAACTATGTTATAATTTATATAAAAGTTATATCTGTAACAAAAGTATTTAAAGAGGGCTTAATTCATTTTTTAATATTTAATTAAATAAGTAAATTTGTTAAAATAAAAAACATTTTAAATAACTTGGACTCTAACTGTTTCAACAAAATAAGATTAATAATATAAATTCTCAACAACAAAATAAAATTGTTTTTGTGTCATGCAAATCTTAAAGACACATTTTTTTTCGTAAAGACGGTTTATTTCAATTTAAAATACTTAATAGGATAGGTTCGAAATGATTCTGATATCATATTACGAAGTAAACTTTAAGTCTAACTCAACTCTATAAAACCGGCTTGAGATTTGCCATCACTTATATACCATGAAATGTCTTAATATCTAGTCGTCGATGTCTGATCTCCTAGAAAAACCAATTAAAATAACAGAAAGAATGCATATATAATTAAAAAAAAGGACTCAAAATTACTATATTTATTTTTTGCTAAAACTGAATGCTATTATTTGAAATTTTTTCTTCTTTATTAGAACACTTTATATATTAAATAATTGCCTCTGTAAAGATAACAAAGCTTTAAGAATTCGGAATTGTAAGAAGTGCAATTATTCTTCACTAATATAGATCTCTCCCAGATGCTTTACAACTGCACAGAAACACAATCTTCATCATAAAAAAAAACAATCTTAATTTCATATCCTTTTACATCAAGGAAAAAAATATCTCTTAATTATTTTATATTACCTTTTTAATAGAAACTTCATACCATTTCAACTAGACCAAAATAAATAAATAAAAACTTCTTTCTATATATTGCATGAGAAAATGAGGAATTTCTATGAAACACATATACCAACATTTTTTTTAATAACATTTTCTCTGTTGTCAATTAAATTGATTAAAACCCACCAATTTTAGTGGATCACAATAAATTAAAATTGATAGATATATAAAATGTTAAAAGAAAGTGTTGAATATTATATCATCAGAATTATCTTTTTAATTATTGGACACGAGTATGCTATTTTTCAGGATATTATTTTCTATATTTTAAGAGTCCTAAATTTATTGTGTAGACTTATCTGTTATTTCAAAGTTCTATATAATTACATTAAATAATAAGACCAATATTAGAAAAAATAATTTCAGGTAATATTATAAATCTTGTTTCCAAGTTATTTATTAGGTGTTTGTACGATGAAAAAAGCACAACATTTCAGAACCTCAAGTTATTTCTTAGGTGTTTCATCGATGAAAGAAACACGCCACATTAGAACCTCTTCTTTCATCATTCTTTTTGTAAGCTGACACGAAATTTCGATAAAACCATTGATGTGATTTAGACAATCTATTTTCAGGTTCAATTCTGACAAATAACAGAACATATTCTGTTTGATTACGATAATTCTAACCTCAATTTCCATAAATAACATCCTTACACTCAATCACTACATTTATGATATTGTCAGTTTCAGAGATCATTATTTTGTCACGGTTTTATCTTTAAAAGACCTTTTGCCACAGTTTTATCTTTAAAAGACGTTTTGTCATGGTTTTATCTTTAAAAAACGTTTCGGTGGATTGAAGAAGGAAGAAATATATAAAAAGACGTTTCGCCACAGTTTTATCTTTAAAAGACG
>Ga0123342_1000052_pt1:107500-116433 | contig 116433 bp, 38 predicted proteins | sample Turbeawhitnodule_FD_89960 | JGI IMG/M metagenome (GOLD analysis project Ga0123342, IMG submission 89960) | Root nodule microbial communities of legume samples collected from Mexico - Turtle bean Mexico white nodule | ecosystem: Host-associated > Plants > Roots > Nodule | place... | reverse complement strand
ATCAAGAAAAAAAATTAATCAAGAAAAAAAATTAATCAAGAAAAAAAATTAATCAAGAAAAAAAATTAATCAAGAAAAAAAATTAATCAAGAAAAAAAATTAATCAAGAAAAAAAAAATTATCTGGCCCATGCAGGTTTCGAACCTGCGACCTTCGCGTTATTAGCACGACGCTCTAACCAACTGAGCTAATAGGCCAGTCAATGATATAGTTCAATATGGTATGAATATATAATAAAAACTAATTAAACAAAATGTTACACACCCCTAAAGCTGATCGCATGCATGTGAAACATGATTATTGGCCACGCCAACGTTTTATAGTTTGAGAAAGAATTTTGAGAATTTTCACATGCTTGCCCAATCCAACTACAGTGTTCTACGTTCTCAAGATATTTGCAAGATACAAGTTGCATGGACACGTGGTAGAACCATCATTTCTAAAGTGTCACCAATAAACTAACTCCATTTTACTCCTTCTTTCTCATAATTTTCAAAGCTCATGAATTTACGATCACATCGCAACAAATTTCGCCAACAATTTCTTGTTCTCTCGGACTTTAATTTCTCAGTACGAGACACGCTAAAGTAACACATGCACATTACCCCTATTCTTCGGCCATCACGCCCATGTGAAAGTTTTGTGAAACTTGATATACATTAAAATATTTCTTAACGTATATGAAAATTACGTAAAATTTGCCACTCATTTTGTCTGAGTTTTTAGTTCTTTTATTTGTTCATCCTCATGTCCTGTCCTTTTATTCAGTTTCATTTCACAACTTTTTCCTGCAGACGTATTTGTTGGTATCAGCTATATAAGGCGAAAATTCCATTTTTTTAGTAGCTCAACCAATCAGTTTGCAGAACATAAATAATGTTGAAGTGTAGGTTTGAATATGAAATTGGAGTGGATATCACACTGAAATTGATTTTCGAAGGTACTGAATCTAAATCTACAATGCTTTAGACGGAGTGTAATGTTAATTTTATTTGTATGATTAGTTAATAGTATCTTGATATTCCTCTGTCTGTTTTTTTTATCTTCAATTTTCAACAAATCACATTAGAGCTAAAAATCAAAAGTATTTTTTATAATATGAAAGTCACAATGAATCTTGTTAATATGAATAAATATTTTTTATCGATAAAGAATATTAGCTAGAACAAATACACTATAAGAATCATTATATTGTGGATAAAGAAAGACTTGTATTCGTGATACTTGTTTATGGCATATTTTCTTCTTCTTTTTTTCTTGATCGCCTTTTATTCTTTTTCCTTTGGTCAGATTTATTATGATCCTTTAAGAAATTTTGATGAAAACTGTATCGTTTGTTTTGGATGAAAACAATGAGAAACAGAAGGTAGACAAATTGATTTTTGTGTTCCAAGTGACCGGTAGTTGTGGAGCCCTTGTGTTGGTTCAGAAGAGCTAAAATCATAGTAGCAATTCGTGCCTCTTTACGTTGCATCATTATTTCAAATATATACACAAACGTTGACGAGACTAAGTTCTCAAAGATACCCATGTCCCAAACTTTGAAAACTTTAAATTAACAGTTATTTTAGTTTTTAATTTCATTCGCACTAAAAAAACAATTAACATTGAATGTAAGTGCATTATTGATGACAAATTCATTCATTCATGTTCAACACAGTATTCTAATTTTTATTTCTCTACGATATTTTATTTTCATTGCCAAAAGAATGGCGTGCACAATAACATTGCTATAGATTTTAGTAACGGATCGTAATATACTGCACCCATTATGGCACCATCATTACAGACTTAAATGATTATAAGTATATTAAAAAGAGCCCTTGAATACCTTACAACGATTATGGCAATTTTTTTGAAACAAAACTTTCATAATTTTCTTTTTTTCTATTTGTAAAAAAATAAAATGTACCTATAACGCCTAAGCTTTTCTCAGTAAAGAGACAGAGTTTCCATAATCCAAGGGTTTTAATTAAGATCGGAATTGCATGTTTTATGATCAAATCATTCAACAATAAGTTTTACCCATAAGAACTTAAACTAATTGTTCAACTTCAAATTGGGTACTTGCTCTCTGTTTCGGTGCTCTCTGTCTCAACTAGATTGTGCTTAGTCTCTTGAAACAACGAAGGTGGATCAAGTTGAATTGAACATTGCTTCCTAGTGAGAATCTTGTAATGTAGGAAGCGCGTGTTTTTTAGTGACTGATAAGAAATTAGGAAATGAAAAAATAAACCATAAGGAATCCAATATTATATGCCCAAACCGTTCAAAATATGGATACCTTATTCAATGGAATAAGACATTATACAAAGACATAACTCTACTAAAAGCACCGAGATTTTAATTAAGACTTTGAAAAACGAATTGAAAGAGACTGAAGAATGGAAATAAAGCATGAACCTTCTTGATTCCAAAAATGCACATTGTTTGCTGTGGAAATATACTTGGTTGACGACTTTGTAGTGGGATTAAATATTTTATTCAAGCACGTAACCTTAGTTCGAAAAAGACATTTTCTCTGCAGAAAAGAAAAAAGATGTATCGTAGAAAACTGCTTAACATAAGTCAATGAACAACTATTTCTCACGTTTATCATTGAAACGTGAAGTTCACAAATCACAATTTTTTATTCGTGCTTTATACTAACAATATTGCTAAAATGAAAAGAAAAGTGTAACATCACTAACGGCAATGGCCAATGATACTACAAGACGGTGATCCCCATCTAACTTTACGAAATGCAACAAATACAACCCAACTTTGACGCGTTTTTCTCTGCCGCCTTTGAGTTTTGACATGCTACAACAGTGGACGACCACTATGTTTATACAGTATAACAGTAGAACCAAATCCAAAGCCCATTCTTTCTTTTCTCTTCTTCATACAGGTTCAAAGCACTAAATATGGGTAATGAGATATTATTATGCATTAAAGTGAAGATCTTTTTTATTAAAAAGAAATGGTGTCATGGAACAATTTCATATAGGTACCGACACAGAAAATATAGAGTTGACGGGTAAAAGTAATTTGGATTCAAATGTAATTTTCTCTTGACATAACTAGCATGTAAATATTAAGACTGTGTTTATGTGTACAGACCAAACTAAGTTTCAGATGTAGAAGAACAAATGTGAGTATGAGTATACATATTGCCCCTGAATAATGACGAATCTAAAAGTATTGCGGAAAACCCACAACAGAGAAAAACAGAACCATGTACACAACTACTACCACCACCTTTATACATTCAAATCATCTCCCTAATCCCTGTATTACGGTACTCCCGTACAAAGAAATGAAAAAATGTTGACACTTGATGAAGAAACAAATAGTCATAGTGAAGGTGATCAGTGGCCAGCACCGGGGCTAGGAACAGATTGCACAAGAAGTCGTTCAGTGGCTATTAGGTGACGCGCAATGAGTTTCTCATCGACCACGGTGGAGTGGCCTTTTTTGCTGGGTGCGGAATATGGGACGGTGCCTTTGGGAAGAGAAGTGAGAAACAGAGATGGGTCAACCTTGTTGCTGGGTTTGTGTGCTCCAAGATGAAGCTTTCTGCTTTCTAGAGAGGAACATAGGGAAGCGAAGAGAACGAAGAAGAGAAGCAGATGGGAGCGAAGGCGTGCCATGGAAAGTGTAAAGTGGAAAGTGAGAATAAGAAATGGAGACTATGATGTTTGTTTGATAGATGGAATGAGGTTGTTTGTGTGTCGTGTTATTTATAGGATAACTGGAAGGAAGGAAAGAAAAACTTGAACTTCAAGTTTGTCGAACCGTGGTCCCTTGTTAAGTCAAGACCTTGAATAAAATGGACAAAAATACAATTCCAAAAAAACACGACAGGATTCATGCATTTTGTTGATAACAGTTAAGTTTTATTTGACTTAATTTGTTGTTGTTGTTCAATATGAAATTGTGGTGTTTTAGCATGGTAACTACTTAACTTTGATGTGATATTTGAATTTTTTTATGTTAATGGTGAGAATTGAAGAAGAGTACGTGTGCGGTTTAATCTGATATTTTGAAAGGAGGAAGATGTTGCCGCGTGGCTGTGGAAGTTAGGTTGGTAGAGGGGCTCCTCCTGTGTTTTGGTAATTTCCCATAACTTTCTTTGTTTGATTTTGGTTTTGATTTGTAGTGTATGAGTGTGAGTAGGAGCATCATAATAGTATTTTAAGTCAATGCGTTATGGGCAGCTTGCTTTTACATTTTGAGACTTTTCAAAATAGTCGGTGAGTATGCACCCCTAATAACAACTTTCATAAATCAAACAAATATTACATTCAACATTATACCTATTTTTATATTATTATTTATTCCCAGTTTATAGTTTCCAAATTTATTGTTTATCCCAAATTCAAATTTTCATTGTGCGCATTGTTAAAATAAAATAAAAAACAAATCTTAATTAATATATATTATTTTTTATTGACAATAATAAATAAATAAATATGAACCACTTTAGGATGGTTCAACCTTATACAAAATGACCACCTTAATCACACCCAGTAGACATACACCCAAGTATGATTATATAAAACATTCATAACTTAATCCAGAGAAAGACACCTGACATACTAAGTAAACATTTCATAAGAATATCCTAATACAAACCATCAGATCTAAACACCAATCAGAAAAGAAAAAAAACGCAAACTGTGACTTGGATGAAACCCAAGATCAAGTCTTTAGTTGGACCAACGCGAAAACCTCCAATACATCTACTACTTCCTTTAAAGATAACCTTATTCTTATCTCCCTAGACTTCATTAACTACTGCAATCCAAATTTTTCCTCAAATCTCATCCACCAAAACCGGAAGATTGTTCATCCTAAACCTTCAAGTTAAACAATTTTGTTTATTGTACCTTCTCGGTTGGGTCGGCCAATATAAATTGACCCTTTTCACAAACCTGAAAAAAAACCTATAATCACAACTAATTTCTGCTTAATTTAAAAAATATAGGAAAATCCTGAAAATCTCGCAAATTTGGAATAGCAGGAATATTTTTATCCTTTGGTAGATAATTAGGGTAAGAGTAGACAAAAATATAGAGGTGGTATTCGCTTGATCAAAAATAAGAACTATCATTTTATATTTATGAGTTATTTATTATATAATTTTGTTAAACACATTTTTGTTATTCTTATTACACATCAATATTTATAAAAGAGAAAAATAAGAAGAAAAAATAAATGAGCATGAGTAAGAATTTGGAGTAAATATAAATTTGAGAAATACTACTAGGTTATTAGTAAATCAAGTGGTAAACATGGTAACTTGAAGTAAACCAAGAGTTTAATATGATTTCATTGACCACGAAGAGTCACAAATGCAATCCCGTATAATGTAGTTAGTGAATATGGTTAAAACATTCAAGTTAAACAATTTTGTTTTCTATATTTCATTTTACCTCTATAATAGTGTCAACATTCGAACACTATAAAACGTGATCTTTCTAAATCTGTATGGATTATTTATTTTTATAACATTCCGTAATTTATTTTAAAAAATATAAAAAGTTATTAAAATATATTTAAGTGAATAATTTAATTCATTATATATATGTTATCATTGCCCTTCATTGTTAATTACTTAAGTTAGGTACTAACTGAAATGGAGTTTCCTATGATAATCATATCCTAATTAGAAGACCAAATATATTAAACTATCATTGCATTTCACCTTCATATTGTAGCACAATCTCATATTAATTATACATTGAAATTTAGAGAACATATCAAGCGTTTGTAGTCCAACGGTTAGGATAATTGCCTTCCAAGCAATAGACCCGGGTTCGACTCCCGGCAAACGCATTTAATTTTAAATTATTGGTTCAAAATTACTTTTGTTTAATGATCTGGGTGAAATATTTAGCATTTCTTCATTCAGAATTTGGGTTGCTTAATCTACAAATTAGTTTCATTAACACAAAAATATTTATTAATTATTTTAAATTAGTTTATTTTATAAATTTATGAGATAACTTATTTTAGTTAAATTGTAGTTTATTTTTTTATATTTTAATATATCTTTTATCATTAGTTTTAATCTTATACACACAGATAATTATTATACTATTTTTAGTATTTGTTCAATTATTTTTTAATTCTATTGCGATTTAAGTTGAAAATTTTTAACTTTAACATTAGAGTCACACATGTTACGATGCCATATGTAAAAATTACAATTAAAATAAGAAAAACAAATCAATGCATCAGAAAAATGTCACAAACTTATTAATTCTTTTTAGATAAATTTATTTTAATAAAAAGACATGTTAAAATTAAAAAAAAAACATGTCATTTTATATTTACTACCTAGTTTATTAGCTAGTCTATCAAATACTTATAATCTAATAAAATAGTATTTTTATCAGCAAAATAATAAATAAAATAGTTTATGAATTCAAAATTTATAAATTAAAAGTTTGTCAACTATCAGTTAATTTTATTAAACAAACCTTTTAATACGAAAATAGTTTCATTTTTTATGATAATTTCTTAATATATGTTTGTACACATATGGTAAGGGTAGATAATTTTTCTTATGATATTGCCAATGTGCTTATAATTTTGTACTCATATAATAAATGTAGATAATTTATTCTATTAATTTAAAGTTGAATAAAGCTTAAGAAAATATGTGAGTGTTGCCTCTTTGTCATGTTGAAAATATAATCTAGAAAATACTATAGTGACCATAAAAAAAATTAGTTACTAACTTAAAAAATAATTTAAATAAATAGATTAAACTGTCATAATAGCTATTGTAAAAGATCATTTAAATTTTTATTTAGAAATTAATTTACCTATAGTTATATGAAATATATTTTGAGGATTTTATTATATAAAAACTAATTATATAACTATTTTACATAAAAACTGATTTAGTAATTAAAAATACAGCAATAAAAAAACTAGTCACTCAAATAATATCTAACCAATAAATATTTATCATTAAAATATTTTCTAATTATTAAAAAAAATTAAAATTATTAACTAATAATAAAATTAGAAATTTTTTATTAAACTAAAATTAAAATTGATAGTAATAAAAATAAATTAATTGTTATATATATTACTTTATAATTTTTTTAAATTCATTATATTTATCAAATAAAACACAAACCTTTTTTTCATTATGTTTTTCTTAATAAACAATAAAAAAAAAATCTTTCTTTTCTACTCTCTCAAGTACGTCTCTCACTCCACACTATTCTTCATATTTTTCTCTCAAACTCCTAAAAATTTTAGGGCAATAAATTTAAAATTGATTTTTAGTAAAGTAACAATTATAAATTTATATTTCTTCGATATTATTTTTCTTTTAATAATGATTAAAAAGTGTCAACCCTTAAAATATAACAAACAAAGTAATTTAATATATATATATATATATATGTATAATCATTGCTCCTTCAATCTTATGTACTAACCTGGAGTTCCCTAAAGTAATAACCATATGTAATAAGCATATTCTAATTTAGTTGAAGTACATAAAACCAACATAGCATATCCCAAAGTCAATTTAGTAATTAAATATATTTTAATATTATAAACAATTAGCGTTTGTAGTCCAACGGTTAGGATAATTGCCTTCCAAGCAATTGACCCGGGTTCGACTCCCGGCAAACGCAGCCTTTTCTCTGACATGTTCTGTTTTTCTTATGTTTAACATACTTTTAAGTTAGTGTTTACGAATATGGTTGACGATTTTTTTTTATGCAAGGGTGGAATTTGTAATATTGGACGTATAATTAAGCAAGCACTACAGTGATTACAATAAAAATTTCATACTAATTTATAAACTTATTTAAACAAGTAGTTCTAATTTTGACAACTAATATTAGAAATAGATTTTAATTCTAATACAACACCAATTTAATTATCCTTACATACAAACTAATTCATCGATCATATTATAAAAAACTAATTTAATATTCATATATAAAAATATTTAGTGACTATATTATATACAAACTAACTAAAAAATGTACGATTAGTGATTAAACAGTAAATATCTATTATTAAAATAATCTTGGTGTTTAAACAATAAATATCTATTATTAAAATCTTCTTTAGTTTTTTATTTACCTAAAATTTTCACATTTAAAATAAATAAATATCAAAATAATCAGTACAAAATAAATTAATAGCATTCCATGTCTGAAATTTATATAATCTTCAAACATGATGATATCTTTATCTTAATTTATTTATTTTAATCGTACAAAATCAATTTAGGATATAAGAATTACTCCTCTATATATTCTTCGTATAATTTAAGATTCTGAATTCTTTCCCATAGATAGAAGGTGCCTTGAAAGATTTAAACAAGTCAATGTTTAATTCAATTTAAACTTATCTAAAATTAGATAAATTAGATTACAGATTAGAAAAATGATACTAAATAACTTCCCAATTACACTTATAAATTATACCACTCATTTTATTTTAAGAAAAAAATTTTATTATATTTAAGTTAAAAAGGAACATTTTAATACTCACCAATCAATTGACAATTTTTTTTAGAGATAATATGATCATTAAAAAAATAAACTTTTATATTTATAAAAAAACAAAAATTAAAATAGTAGATATAGAGTGAATGTAAAATTATACTGGATTTCAAAATATCACGTTACTTTAACTTATCCGTTAGGTCATTTATTAGTAGTCATTACCTGACGGCGACGTATGTCTCTGACATATGGGCAGATATTTAATACAATTCTTGAAATTTCAACCAGTCATTCATGAAAAATCTTCAATTACCTCAAGAAATTTATAACTCTGAAATAACAATGGTAAATGTTTCAAATAAAAATATTAGCAATTTTAAATTTAAAATATTCAAAATAGTTAAGAAAATATGTATTTTGTATTTGATTTTGTTATTAGCTTAATTTAATGTCTTAATATTTAAG
>Ga0123342_1000052_pt1:0-102500 | contig 116433 bp, 38 predicted proteins | sample Turbeawhitnodule_FD_89960 | JGI IMG/M metagenome (GOLD analysis project Ga0123342, IMG submission 89960) | Root nodule microbial communities of legume samples collected from Mexico - Turtle bean Mexico white nodule | ecosystem: Host-associated > Plants > Roots > Nodule | place: Mexico... | reverse complement strand
AAACAATAAAGATCTATTATTAAAATATTCTTTACTTTTTTGTTTACCTAAATTTTCCAGAATAATCAGTAATCTTCAAAAACACACATATATATATATATACGAGTTTAACTTTAATTATTTATTTTAATCATATATAAAACCAATTTAGGATATAATAAGAATTACAACTCTTTATATTCTTAGTATATGTATTTAATTTAAGATTTTGAATTCTTTCCCGTATATAAAAGATTTAAATATGTGACTTAAACATGGGGTTTCACTATGATGGGTTATTTTTTTATTTTTTTTTACCAAAATGGGATCTGTTTAAAAAAAATTACAAATTTAGGCAAGCCGTGCCAATTTGGCACGACTTTATATGTACAAATTGTTCCAATTTGACACGACTTCTGCCCTGTCATACTGAAGTTGTGTCAACTTGACACGACTTCTGCCACGTCATATATATATATATATATATATATATTTTTTTTTTTAATTTTATTGTTTATATATTGGGTAGTAAGTTATGTAATGTTAAAAATTAATTTGATACATAATTTTCTAAGAGTGTTAGTTTTAAGGAACAAAAATTTGGATATATAATTATTTTTAAATTATTTAATTATTTCAAAATAATTACAAATTATATGACTTATTTAAAATTTATATAATTAATTTTAAATTATTTAATTATTTCAAAATAATTACAATACTTATACCTTTTTATATTTTAATATAAATGACATTAAAAAAAATAAACAGGTTTAAAAAATGTATTATTTTAATTGTGATAAAAAAAATTATTACTAAAAAAAAATGAATAATTGTGATACACGATTATCCAATTTTTTGTTCCTTAAAACTAACCCTCCTAGAAAATTATGTATCAAATTAATTTTTAACATTACATAACTTACTACCCAATATATAAACGATAAAATTTAAAAAAAAATTATGACGTGGCACAAGTCGTGTCAGCACGACTTTAGTATGACAGGACAGAAGTCGTGCCAAGTTGGCACGACTTCATTATGATATGACAGAGTCGTATCAAATTGGGACAATTTGTGTATATGAAGACGTGTCAAATTGGCACTTGCCTAAATTTATAATTTTTTTAAACGGATCCATTTTGATAAAAAAAAAAAAAAACCATCATAGTCAAAAATCCCTTAAACATTTTATTCAATTTAAAATTAGATGAAGAGACTTTCAAGTTTACAGCAATTAGATTACAAATTATACCTCTCATTTCGCATCAAGAAAAAAAAGAAGAAGCTAATTGTATAACATTTTTGCTTATCGGTCTTTAGATTATTTATTAATATAGCGGTCTATCGGTGACATATATGGGCAGGAATTTAATAAAGAGTGGTGATATGTTAATACAGTAAAAAATATTAGTTTACAAACTAATAAAATAATATTTTAATTATATTTAATTTATTTTGTAATTTTAAATATTATTATATTATTATAACGTGGTATCAAGAATATCTTTTAGTATTAAGAATTTTATTAAGAATTTTTTTCCTTTAATAAAATAACAGCAAGGTTGAAACTCCCATTTTTCTCTTATATTCAATTTAAACCTTCATAAATTATAACAAATAAAATAATAAAATAATTGTGAGACTTTCAATTTTCAACTACTCCACATTAAAACCACGCATGCAGTGATTCATAAAAAGTCTTTCTCAATGGCACCATTCGGCACTAACAATGAACCTTCTCACATTTACTATTCTATTTTTATACTTTTCCTGTCATAATAGTTGAATTCAGAAGCGTTCTTGATAAGCTCATCATCTTCACCTTCAATAATTCCAAGTCAATACTTTTTTTATATAAATATATGCCACAGACGGAACTTAGTAACCCATCCTTCCACCCCAAAAAATATTCTGAACCCTTTCTCGATCTAAATGGGTTTGGCAGGATTTTTGAGAAAACTACAGGATTTCTATACTACTCATACACTCATATGCACAATTTTATCGTGCTTCATCGTCTTACCTCCCTCCTTCTTCTACACCACTTTTGTCACAAGCCATTTATCCAATGTTTTTCTCACAAATAGTGAACAACTCAACAGCTTTGCAGACGCAACCATCCAGTATGTCTCGTTTATTACACAAGTTGAAGGTTTTGCCGTTCTTGGCATATCTATGTATTCCTTGCTAACGACAATTCTCTACATCTTAACCTCTAAGAAGAGAGTGGATTCAGAAGCGGAGTTAAGCATCACAAGCTTGATATTAATAGTTACTAAACCCGCGAGAAGCTTACTTGTTACGTGGTTCTTGGTAAAGCTGATTAAATTGGGTTGTGTATCCTTTGGAATTTTAGTTTTGCATCACCACTTGGCGTTGATTATTAATTCTAGTTGTGAGCAGCAACATGAACTAAGTCTCATCTTAGCCAGCAACATTGGTACAACGGTTTTCGTTGCAGGAGGTATCTTAATCTTCACGTACGTGGGCACTTTTGGGAACTTGGCAATTGACATATCGGTTCGTGAAGAGATTAGTGGAACCAAGGCATTGAAGAAGGCTTCACAGGTATTAGAGGGAAAGAAGAAACTTATTGGATTTCTCTTGAATCTGGTACTGGGAGTTATATCTGTAGGGTTGTTTTTATGGTACTTGTATTTGAACACATGCTCCAAAGTGTCTGTGGAGTCTAAGAAGAACATGATGATGGATATATTGAGTTTTGGTATATATCAGGTTGAGTTTTACACTTGGATACTCTTCTCAATATTGTACTCAATAAGCAGGATCACTAGCGGGCATAAGTTTCAACCCCAGGGAAGCTTGAAACGCATTCTGATGGAGGAGGAGGAGGAGAAGGAGCCTTTGATTTAAGAATGAAACTAGGATACCAATTGTAACTTGGTAAAATATGATTATAAATTGTAAGCTTTTATTTTGTAATTGGAAATAATGAGTGAATGTATTTTGATTTTTTGAATAGTAGGTTTATCCATAAATTAACTTGACTGAGTCTCAAATATGAATGACTCTTCATATTATATGGTATATCTTTAAGGCTTCGGTATTTAAACAATTAATAAAATAGGGAGAAAAAAGATTTAAAAGATAAAATAAAGTCTTTTGTTGACCATAATATTTTTAAATCTTTCTAAATTGGTTGATTAGGACTTCAGACCGCAAATGGTGAACTATTAGTTGAATTAGTGAATCCAGTATAAAATTTTGGGAGTTACCATGTGTTAATTTGTCCATTAGAATCATGACTCAGTCACGCGTTTGATCTGGTGAGTGAATGTGTGAGAATTTGAAGAAATGAATGTGTCAGGATGTGCGAATAAAGCGTAAAGAAAATGTGGTTGTTTGGATTGTGACATGTTAAAGTGGATGTGTAAATGAAGTTTATGAAAGTTTGTGAGTGATGTGATGGTTGTGATGATTTTTTTTTAAATTGTTAAATGTTACTTTACAAATTTATCCTTGCCTATTAAAAATTTGTAATAATGAAATGAGTTATTTTTTGTTTAAAAATAAATAACTTTAACATATTTAGTAGATTTAAAAATTAAAATTAAAATAAAAAATAAAAAATAAATATATATTAAATATAAATAGATCTAATTTAAAAATTATAATTAGAAAAAATTGTATTCAACAAATTAAATAAATAAAAAAATTCAAGTAAATTTTATATATTAAACATGCATTATAAAATTAGAAAATAAATCAGATCTTATATAAATAACAAATAATATTTTTTTATTTTAAAAACCCTATAATAATAAAAAATAAATAAAAAATATAACGTAATTAACAATAGAAAATAATTTCATAAAAAACTATTATAAAAAATATACTAACTCATAAACATAATAATTATAAAAAAATATATTAATATAAACACATCAACAAATTAAATAAAATGAAAACGTCAAATAATTTATTAAAATATTAAATATATTATAAAATTAAAAAATAGATCACATCATATATAAATAAAAAAATAATTTTTTTAAATATTAAAAATTCTTGTAGATGAATGAGGGTAAATTCGAAAATAACACATGTTGAGATGGTTTTTCCTCTACATCTCTTCATTTTGAGAAGAGATGATATTTATTGTTCACAGTTATATCATCTACTGTTCTTCCCTGCAAAACTCTAAATACAAACAGTTAATATTATTTTATTTCTTTTCTTATGAACCATACATTCTACTCAGTCACTTTCTTTTTCTGTAACTTTTAGATAGTAGCGTTCCAGTAAATACATAGCACTGTATAGGATTTGAACGCTGAGAAGGCTCCTGTTCATCGTCTTGGGTTAAGAGGTTGATTCTATAGAATATCATGTCCTGCCTGTTACTGATAATTTTCAGAATTTTCAAGAAATGGTCCACCTCTTCATTGCTAATGTGCATAACACTTTGTGAAGTATTATTAATGTTGGTTAATGTTCACAGTAGTGCTATGTTTGGAACTGGATGGTGATGATATTATTCATACTATTTGATACTATATTTTTTTTTTGCATACTATTATATGTAATAAATAAAAATAAATAAATTTAAAAAATAATAATAATACACTACCACGGTTTACACAATTGCTGGGAAATGATATCAGGGCTCTATTCGTCCAAGTGAGGAAGTTTTCCAGCGCAACCTCCATACAAATGGGAGCTGTTATTTCCTAATTTTTGTGTAGCAGCTGAATGTGTTTTAAGTGCGACAATATATAGAATGTTCCTGGTTTTCTTTCCTTTTGAGAGGGTACTGAGTAACCTATAATTTACCATCTTAGGAGGTAATTATTTTTCTGTTGGATGTTAGTGAGCATGTTAAGATACTCTTTTTTTAAAAGGGTTGAAGCATCCTTCGTGTTCTTCTTCTTCAATTGATTAAGTTTTTGCTAATTAAAAAAAGTTATTACCAAGTTTAAAAAAATATCCTCACCCCTATAAAAATAACCAAAATAATTAACTGTTTCCTTTTCAAGTAACCACTGATCCTTGGTTGTTTGCCTGACTTTTGATATGCAATGAGGGTCCAAATGCAAACAGTAGTACAAAAGCTAAATTTTGACAAAATATATAAGCAATCCAATTATTGGGTACATATTGTTAGGTTGAGTTGAGAAGTACCTCATCTTCCTTTGGATCCTAGCCTAGCCTAGAATGAAAGTTTTGTTATTCTCTTTATCATGAGGACGTTCATGGCATTTATTTGATGGACAACACCATGTGATGCTGTCACCTTAAACTGTCAAAAGTCTACAAATTACTGTGTATATATAGCTATTGCCTCAAGAAATAATGACTAGAACCCCCTAATTTCTTTTCAAATCATTTCTTAAATACTTGGTTCCTCACACAGTGTCCAAGAGTGAAATTGTAGAGTGAGTTGCAACAAGGCATGTGAAAGTGCATTGGTCATGAAGGGAAGACAGTGGCAAATGGAGATTTGTCCAGCGATTTCACACTCCTGCACAGTGCACACGCTAAACTCTGGTACCACAAGACATGCTCCAAAACATAGCTCATCTTCATAAAGGCTCATATTACAATAAGAATGTGAAGGCACGTGCTATCCACCACATGTTATTTTATCCGTAGCTGGCTTTACGTTGGTATTTGGGACCCTTATTGCATGTGTTCTCTTAATTCCTCCTCTAGTATAGCAATATCTTCATCTACTTCCACAATACCCTTTTTATCATCCCATTTCAATAACTATTTCCAATTTTTCAGGTAATAAAATCATCAAAATTTAATACTATATATGTGCTCTATTTTCAAGTTCTGTTTTTATTTTGGAATTTCTTCTAATGAACTTTTCTTGTGGCAGAGAAAAAGGAGAAGTTTTATGATCATGACCTAATATTGTGTTCACTTGTACGTTTGAAATTACTATTTTGGTGTGTCCGTGAAGAATTGGTTATTCGTGTGCATTTCCCGCGGTTTTAAATTTGGCCGTTGAGATAAATATTTTAATAATGAATTGGTCAACAATGAAACAACGTGAACTTTGAAAAATCTACTCGAAGCTATCAGCATTTGTCAAATTCAATAAAATAACTTAAAACCCAAGGAAATTGCAATTACTATATTTTGTGTATAGCTAAAAATAATCTGTTAATATATAGTACTATATTTTAAGTATCATGTAACTGTATTAATCATAACTAGAAAGTATATTTAATGTGTCTTATCAGCAAATTTATAAAAAAAATAATTATTAAATCAAATCTCAAGTAATTAAGATTGTTTTTAGAAGTCATTATGTTGTATGATTGTATTTAGTTGGACGAAGTTTTTATTTTCACTATTCATTAATATTAGAATAAAATAGGAATATATTATGAAGAATTGGGAGGTTAAGAGGTGGGGAAACACTTCACTTACTGCAATGTACAAGAGAAATCTTCATAATACTAATAAATTTTTAATATATAATACTTAGAGAATTAACTTAGGTTTTTATGGTTTGGATTTCTTTTTCTTTAACTGAACAAGTTATGAATAAATTCCCCGTAATTTTGCTACAAAAGCTACAGTTTTGATAAAATTTAGATTATAAATTAAAAATTACAAGGAAAAACATGTGAGAAAAAATGAAAAATGAAATGCAAAAACCCTCTTGGGCCACGCAGTGAGAGATTCGTTTGTGACTCCATTAAATTGCAATGTTCTAAATATTGACCTTCAAATTTTATAAAATGCATATCAAATTAAATAATTTTTTAAGCTTATTAGAAAAAACTTTAACATATATTGACTCTAGTAAAAAACTATTACAAAATAGAATAGAGATGAACAAAAAAAAACATAGATGAACAAAAGAGTAAACTGAAGACAAATGATATGAGAATGAATATATTTTCTTTCTTACTCAAATCAAAACAAATGATCTGAATATATATAAGTAGTACACTCATTCTAAGATTTAATTAAAGAAGGAAATAATCAATATTAAATACTATAATCATAACACACAAAGATAAGATAAAGGTTATTCCCTTCTATAAAGAGAAATAATTGATAGTTAGAAAAGACACACAATTATTCTTTTCTATAAAGAGAAATTTTTCTATAAAGAGAAACTTTTCTATAAAGAGAAACAACTGATAATTAGAAAAGACATACAATTATTATTTTTTTACAGAGAGAAACAACTTATAATTAGAAAAGACACCTAATTATTCTTCTCTATACACTAGAAACAACTTATATTTAGAAAAGACTCCCAATTAATAATAGGATCCTTCTGTAACTCTGGTATCCGTATCCTTATAAAGACTCTATAGTTTTAGATGTGTTGAATATAGGGTTGATTGAAAATAGATAGATAAATATATGAGGAAGAAGAACAGAAAATAATAATAAAATCACAAGAAAGGATAAAAAAACTAATATATCTTTTAAATAAAAAAAGATAGTAAAATATAAGAGGTTTGAAAGTAGTATTTTAAAACATGTTACCTCAAATAAGGTCTTAAACAAATTACAAATTAACCAAGGGTTACTGTGACTTAATTATAACTTAAGAAGTTGATTCAATACATTGGCCAGATATTTTATATATGGAAACATTTTCAACCCTGTCAACATTAGTTATCCACACTCTATTACTAATGTGGACCACAACAGTGATTTCAAATAATAATGTTAAAATTATCTATAACTAACGTTGACAGTTATGTCTTTTTTTAATAATAGAAACTGTCACTTATGAATATAAAAAAGTGATATATATGACTGTGTAAAACTAATTTGTGTGTCTAGGTTTCTCTTTTTCACTTTTAAAATATGGTATGTTTGGAAGGAACTTTTTATAAATAAATAAACAACATAAAGTTTTTTTTTTCAAAAGTTGAAATTCATTTATTACGTTAATTAAAATAAAAGTATAGATAGAGTAAATAAATAAATTTTAACTTAAATGAATTGATTTTATTTTATATTTACAAAATATAAGAAGAAAATATCTGTTCAAAAGATTATCTATATACCACAAAATAAAAAGATAGAGGGAAAAAAGGAGAAAGAGGAAAACCACTCATCTCATTGTCACAAGTAGTAACAATAAGTCACCCGTTAGAGTTTTTTTTCTTGAAATTTTTTTGGGGATAATGCATAGTAAGGCGAGAATACATTTAATTGGTTTCCTTCTTTTAGTCACTACCCAGAAACAATGTCACAATCAATCATTAAATAATGAAATTTTGAGATATTTCAGAATAGAGTAAATGAAAAACAAATCCTAAGATTTAATAGTTTTTTTTTTTCATCTTAAGGGTCCAAAATCAGTATACCCTTAGCAAGAATAATATATAGATAATTTTATTCAAATATATAATCAGTTAATAACTTCTTTAAACTGATCGATTATTCATTCATTAATATTATTATAATATAGTTATTAAATAGTTATTTTAGTCTTCAAAATATTATTTTTCTTAAGATTGTGTGTTTTTTTTATGTAATTGAGTGTTTTTTTGTCATTTCATTTTATTCTTTATCATTAGAAAAATTGTTAAAGCTAATGTTTGTGTTTATCATTACAATAAAATCATGAAATAAAAACTAATTTTAAGAGACCAAAATAATTAGTTGCAATAGTAATTAGTTTTTAAATTTGGTAGAAAAAATTAGAGACTATTTAATAATAATAGAAACTAATTTAGAAACTATTTTTTTTTAGTTTTTAAAATGGTCTCTAATTTAGTTACTATTGTAACTAATTATTTTGGGGTCTAAAAATTGGTTTCTATTTCATGATTTTATTGTAGTGTAGGTAACACATCTATTATTCTTTTAATCCTTAAATTAATTACTAAGTATGATGTTAACGTTATATTCTCTAAGCTTAAATATTTATTATTATTTTAGCTCATAAATTGATAACTTTTTATTTGACATATTGAATTTCAATTTAATAACTACGTAGAAGAAATAGTATATATTGAAAAAGAGAATTTCACAAAATTGAACTTAGTGTCCGTAAAAAAATAATGAAAACAACAAATAGTTGATACTAGTTTATGATTAGTGTCTATCTCGCGTCAATAAAAAATATTAACTCTTTATGAGTGTAGATAAAGAAATTATACTTTGATAATCAAGATAGTTGTATACACTTTTTTTTTAAATATAATAAAAGATAAATTTTTAATTAAATAATGTGAAAAATGATTAAAATAATAATATTTAGAGTTGTGGGATGGGTGTAAAAAAATACTCATGGTTATGTAAATAAGGGAGATTAATGTAGATAAATGAAATGAGTATGAATGAGAAAAATAAGGAGAAGATTGTTAAAGAAGAAGATGAATGTGGATAAAGGAGTTGAGTATGAATAAATGAGATGAGGAGAAGAGTGTGAATGAAAGAAATAAGTGTGTGAAAATATTTACATTAAAAGTAAAGTAAGAGAGAAAAACTATAAATGATAAAATTTGTTCTCTTTAAATTTCAACATTTAAATTAAAAATAATTTATTATTACTATTGGCCACTATAAGGCATACAATAGCATATAAATTAGTGTGAGCTTAAATAAACATTAAGGATATATTATATTAGTATATTCTAATCTAACATATTACAAAAAATTAAAACATATTTAATACTACTAGATTCGGGTTTTTTTTTTAATATTAAAACGTATTTACACATTATATTATTAAAAAATTTATAAATATTTTATGTTAAAGTTAGTTTGGTCAACTCTAATAATATTATATTTTGAAAGTTATCTTCGTGATTTGAGTGCTTGTATTCTAGGGAGCCAAATAATTTTCTTTTAAATTTATACAATTAATTTAAATGATGGTTTATAATGAACAGTATGAAAATATACCCCTCTCTACATATCTAACTAATTATTTGAGATCATTTTTCTAAATAAGGATTTTCTAATGTTTTTAAAGAAAATAAAATTTGATGAAAATTTCATTCGGAACTTTGGGCTTTCTACGTACCAAAAATAGTGAAGCGGAGATATGGCTAGGAATAACGTGAGAGGGAAACTCCGTCTTCCTAATTGATTTTAAAAGACTCGTTTGAATATTTTTTATAAATATTTAAAAAAAGTGAGAAAATTAAACAAATTTTCTATAAAATAAAATTAATTTATAAAAAAATCATATTAATTTTTCTAAAAGATAATTTTTAAGTAATGTATAAGATAATTTAATTCACAGACAGACTTATACGTTTTATTTTTTCAACAAAAAGTTAGTAAACATACCTTAAAATTAAAAGCATAAACAAATGGAGAAAATGAAACAAAGGCATGAGATGCACGTGGAATTAGGCTCCTCAGTAATCCCCTCCTTGTTTAACAACTTTGAATAATTGAATTTGTGACAAAAACATGGTAGAATATACATACGTTTATTATTAGAATATTCCAAATATTCCTTTCTGCTAGACCCAACAACTTCATTGTGGAATATATGTTATGTGGCTGAAGCCGCAGAAACTACAGAAAAGACCACTCAGTTTTTACGACCATATCACAAAAATCATTCCTATCCACTCAAATTACTTGTTTTTTATGTTTGGACGAGAGAACAAAATTAATTTGACAAATTAAACTCAATTTTAGTGCTTCTGTAGTTGTGACAAATCATAGACTCAAAAAATATAGTAATATTATTGGAAACATGTAATTGGTATAAGGAGAATGTGGAGTGATGAAAGAAATTAGAGAAGAAGATAAGAACAGAAAATAATGAAAAGAAGAGTGTTACTGTATATAAAAGCCATATATTATACAATTAGGTACAGCACACTTGATGTAACTAAATGATATAATTTGACAGCAGCATGTTACATTATTATAATCACGTGAAGTTTAATTTAACATCAATTCATAACTACCATAATCCCAATCTGGTTCTTTATATGTAATTGAGCAAATTTTAACTGCACAGACGAAAAAAGGAGCATGATATTAGATGTGTGTGAAATATCAGAAACAGTTTAAATATCAAATGAAAATGATGTTTATGAAGTAAATAAATTGGCAAAACCTGTTGAATGAATAAAAAAGGCACATGCATGGTACCTTTCGTCAAAAAGTGTTTCTTTTTCAAAGGCTAAAATATGTGAAGTGCTAGAAACTTAACATGAATATTGCATCTAATGCCGACCACAGTAATAGGCTTTCAATTTTGTGTAGTTTGGAAGCAACTGTGAATTATTGCTATTGCTACTGCTAACGCAATTAGTTTACACATGAAAGCTTTGATGCAATCACCAAACCAACAAGAAAGAGATGTGACCCAAAAATGTCAACATCTAAGAGAACAGAAAAAGATTGGTAACAGTGGTTGATATCGACCAGTGGCCAACCTCATATCTGGCTTTATCTAGTATCATTCATAATTCTGTATTTTGCCATAAATAACCTTTGCTTTTGCCTCTTCTCAAAGCCATCCCATTCCAAACGCTTTCATTTTTGTCCAAAGCTAACGTTTTCCCCTTAGGAAATACGAATATTAAACAACCAAATCATACGTTAATTAGAAAATGTCTCAAATCTAGAACGTGTAAATTATTGGTTGAGTTCTTCTCGTGATTTCAAGGTTCAATGAGGGTAAAATGGTCCTGAAGGACATAACATAATTATATAATATACCTTACTACCATGTCTTGACAGTTTCTGCTAATACAATTCTAAAGGCTCAGCTGATTTTCCAAAGCTACCATCATTCATCATGGATGCAGAAGAAGTCTTCAACCTCTTTGATTCATGCTGGTTTGGGCATCAAACTTCGAAGGAACACACAAGTTCATCAACACCAACAAATTCTCATGAAAATTCAGATCATCAAATAAAAGAAGAACCAATGCTTTTACGCTTACAAAGCACTCACAGCAGGTCCATGAGCGACCAGTTGAGTTCCATGACATGTTTCAAGGATGATTCTCTTTCCCCAGATTCAGTTTTCTCACCAAAGCTCCAAACCATTCTCTCAGGAAAAGATGTCACAGACTCAGAAGCACAGGTGCAGCATGAAGTGTTGCCTAAGAAGAGGGAAAGGAAGAAGAAAAGGCAAAGCAAGAGTTTGTCAGACCTTGAATCTGAGGAGTTAAAAGGGTTCATGGATCTGGGGTTTGTTTTCTCAGAGGAAGACAAGGACTCAAGTCTGGCTTCAATCATTCCTGGCTTGCAAAGGTTAGGGAAGAGTGATGAGGAAGAAGAGGATTCTGATGGGTCTGCAGTCCAAAGACCTTACCTCTCAGAAGCATGGAAGGTTCAAGAAAAAAGTAAGAAAAAGAACTCTCTCGTGAATTGGAAAATTCCTGCTCTGAACAATGAAATTGACATAAAAGATAGTCTCAGGTGGTGGGCTCATACTGTTGCTTCCACAGTTAGATGATGAAGTTTTGTAATTCCAGTTTTTCTTTTACTACATATTTTGCTTATATCTGAGAAATTTTGTTTAACTTTTTGCTATAGCAGCTTTTTGACCTTTTTCCATCAGGAATTTCTGGAATTCCACATTGTAATTTCAGACCAAAGGAGGGGAAATGCATCTCAGCTTTTAAGATCATTGTAGGTCACAGACAACTTCTGTTGGAGTAGGTCCATGTCAAGTTTAAAATTTTGTACTTCAAATTTAAGGCCACAATGCTCACCCAACCAAATATCAGACTCTCCAACCAGAAAAAAGGTTATACATAATTAAATGACCAACTCATTCGGCTTTTTCCAATCACTTTTGTCCCCTTCACTGGAATGTATGAAAAATGAGGACACAATTAATATCATTTCTATTACACTGAGCAAAATGAACATTTGTTGGTTATATAGATTGATAAAAGTTTATCAATTTTAACCTTTTTTTTCATACAGTTGTATGTATTCACTGTATTCAATGACTATTGTTATAGAGAAGTTAAATTTAATAAAGCAAAAATCTGTTAAATGTATAGTATTGGTAAGATCATGGCATGCTGATTGGCAAAACAATACTGGGAAAAGTGTACTGCCGATGTTTAAATGTTTCTTGTTCGGTAATTTGAGAGGATCCAAGCATAAGGAGAATTGTTGTGCAATCATTTGATTGCACAACCGGTTGACTTTTCATCTCATGTCATTGAAGAAATTACCTATATGAAAATAAAATCCTCAATTATCATTATTCTCCTCTATACCCTTTTTAAAACCTTTCAATTTTTTATTTTGAATTTTGTTACCATTTACCAATGGAATAGTGCATGGACAAGTTAAAAAGGCATTAAATTTGACTGGAATAAAATTTAAAATATTTACCACGAGGGGTAAATCTGTAAGCGTACTTTTGTTTTGGTTGCCTTAACCACATAACGTCAAAACCAACTTTTCCAATTTTCAGTAGATAGATAGATATGTTGGGTCTGAAAGTGGTATTGGAAGACCCAATTTGTTGGACCTCTATAAAGGTGAGTCTGGTTTAGTTACATAAATGCTGCTACATTTAATTATTTTCATCGCATTTAATTATATTATTTCAAGAATACTCTTCAAATGAATAAGACTTTATTTTAAATTAATCTTTTCTTAATATTAAATTCCAATACAGAACATTTCTTAAAAAGAAAATAAAATGTGATTTGTAAAATTATTTTTTATCTGCTCATAAAACCCTTTTAATTTTTTTAATAATTTATAAAAATACATTAAGTCTTTCGGAAACAAAATACAATCAACACTTTTTTCTCAGGGAACAGGAGGATTAATAGAAAAATATTGTAAAATGATATAGAATTTTTCTGTAACCTTTATCCTGGATAATACTTTTAGAACAACAAATTAGGTAAGAGATCCAATCAACTCATAGGTTCATTGAATAAAAGTACAACAAAAAGAACAGATGTAAAACATCATCTGGTAAACCAGCTACTGTTTGCTCCAGTATTACTGTAGAGCAAGCTATATATTTTCTATATTCAGAAATATCAATTGTGTTGCTTACTGCAATGTAAAACAGCAAATAGACAAAGACTTAACAAGGATCAGCAGGATGTTTCATTTAAACTAATACATGCCATTATACAACACAACCAACAGCAATTTACAAAATAAAGAACATGGGTTTTTTCTTTTTTGAGGGGAAGGACGAAAAGAATATCATACAATAACTAGAATTCAAAGAAGATTGGTAGCTCAGTGTTGCTATATCCTTGGACCAGAGAGGTCATTGGTCCTTGGTCACATTCAATTCAATCAGGCAATCATATAAACTGACTAGCAGATTTTGTAGGCTCTCTTCTCTTGGCGTTTTTCTTCATCGTGTCAACCCAACTAGCTAATACATTAGACACTTCAAACTTACCTACAAAATTCATCTTTCTAGCTAACTCCTCAAGGATGACAGTATTCCCAGTTTTAGAAATATCAGAAGCAAATTTGTTATAATCAAGTTGAGGAGCTTTCATCCCCTTCCCTAACATTTCCTCTAAATATCTACATGCGTCACCAGACCTGTCCTGTCTTATAAGCCCACCAATGAATACAGCGTAGGAATTATCATCAGGACAACACCCCTTCTGATGCATCTCATCCCAAATTACGTGACCCATTTCATAATTTTTTGTCATAAAATAGGATTTCATTATCATGTTGTAGGAGTGAATGGTTGGTTCGATGCCACTTTGAATCATTTTCTTGTATATTCTTACTGCATCATCTGGCATATGCTGGCTAGTCATCAGTTTTATCAAAGCATTGTAGGTCCTCCCATCGGGTGAACAACCTCTTTCCCTCATTTCCTTCAGTAGATTGTATACCGTGTCCATTTTCTTCTGCCTCCCAAACCCAGTGATCAAGCACGTGTAAAGTGCAACATCAGGTTGGCACCCTCGATCTACCATATCATCAAAATATTCTATTGCTTCTCCCGTCATCTTTTGTTTGCAGAAGTCCTGTATGATAATTGTATAACTCCGAACATTTGGTGAAGGACCTTTGGCCTTCATGATTTCAAATAGCTTGATGGCATCAGACTTCTTCTTACACTTCAACAACCCTTCAAGCATAACATTGTGTGCAACAATATCCGGCTTAAATCCCCCATCAATCATCTCATTCCACACCTTCCCTGCTTCCAGCAAGTTTTTCAACCTGCACCAACCACTGAGAAGTATGGTGTAAGTTTGCAAATTGGGTGTAAATCTATCTCTCAATTTCTCAAAAAGGGCTTGCGCTTCTTTACCGAGTTTTGCAGCGCCAAGACTTTCAAGCAAGAAATTAATCACATCAACACCCACTTTAAACCTATGCTTCTTCATTAGATCGAAGATCCCCACAGCCTTCTTCCTTTGCTTTGCTTCAGCAAAGGCTTTGATAGCAATGGAGAAAGTCTCCATTGTCAAAAGACCCTTCTGACCCATTTCCTCAAGCAATGCCACCATGGTCTCAAACTGTCTAGTCCTCCCAAGAACACTCAGCATGCGGTTATAAGTTCTGGAATCATGAACAAATCCAGGCCTTTTACCCGCCCAACAAAAGAACCGAAAAGCCGGCTTCCTAGCATGCTTAAACCTTTGCAGCACCTCCACAACCAAATCATGCGACAATTGAACCCCACATTCATCAAGAACCGCCTCCATGTTCCTATCTAACGCAAACAATTCATCAATCACCTTGCATACCCTATCAACCTCATCAGGATCTGCACAAGATTCACCACTAACACCTCTACCATCACAATCTTCCTCAACCCCAGAATCAGCATCACTAGCAAATGTCCTACGATTGTTCAAAAACGGATTTTCATGATGAAAAGGGGAAAGGGGTAAGGCGGAAAAAGATCCCAGATGGGGAATCAGCAGCTTTTTTTGAAAAGCAAGGAGTGGAGAGGGGTGTGGCAAAAGAAATGGAATTTGACAACGAGAATGATGGAAAGTGCAATTAGGAGAAGCACGAAGCAAACAAGACAAGGACAGAGAGCTACCACAAGGTAGGCGCACTTGCTCTCCTCCTCTTTGCGGTGGTCGTCTCCAATGGAAAGAGCAAAGCTCGGTGGCGGAGAAGACGCAGCACGGGCCATGTTGATGTGGCAATGGAAATTGTGTGAGTTGTCGCAGGAACAATGTTGAAGGTAGAACGTTGGAGGAGGTTCTCGCTGTGTGGCCTAGAGAAAGAGTCATCGAAGAGCCATTCACATCACAGACAGTAGAATTAGTAAGGAAGGGAAAAAAAGTAGTGAGTGAAGTTAAGTGTTTGTGTGTAAATTAAGGAATATTGGTAAGCTATGGCATTGGTGAGGGTGACGGGTTAACCCTTGATGGGCCCTTGGCCCAGTGAATTTGTCAAATCCAATCCAAAGTTAGTAAACAATAAAAAGCAAAAGATTGAATCCACTTTACTTATTTGAAATTTTGTGAATGACCAATTTTAATTTTTATAAAATTTTAATTATACGTTATTTTTAAAATTAAGTCATTTTAATTCATCATCAATTTATTATCGATTGTATGAAATGAAAGCTAGTGTATCCAGTTTGTTGTTAAACTTTATTAATAATATTTGACATGAACAATACATCGCTATAACGTACAACTACGTAATATTTTGTGTCGAAAATTAGATGACATAATAATCACACATCACAATTGCTTAAATTTGCAAAAATGAAACATCAAATATGCAATTAATTTTTTACAAAGACTAGAATTGCAAATTTATAAAATTAGAGACTAAAAGTAAATTAAAATTAAAATAAAGTACAAATTGTTTTTTATTGAAAAAAAAACAAAAACATGTTGGTTGAATCAATAAAAATCAAAATCATATAAGGACATAACTTTGAGTTTACTGTGAATATCAACATTTTTGTTGAAAGATTAAATATTAAATACGTACACATTTTACTAGATAAATTATAAATATGTATACATTTTACTTCGTATTTGGACAAAAAAAAACATTTGAAGGATAATTCAATTATATTAAAAAATTAAAATATATTTATTATAAAAAATACAAGATTTTTTTTTCAAATTTTTACCTAAAAGTTTAAAATTCTTCATACTCTTTTTTTAAAAAAAATTCATACTTATTCTTATTTTATATTCTTGACTTATTTTTATTCGGATATTATTAATTCGGCTTTTGTTGAAATGTCGTTAAATCAATTGAGATTATAATAGTTTAACATTAATTCATTTCAAGTTATAATGGATTAGTTGTCATTACTAAGATTAATTTTTTACCTACATAGATCAACATTATTTCTCACATAACACAAGTCAAGACTTTTTTTTTGTCAATATATATTTTTCAAAAATCAATAATTTAACACAATTTTTTTTCACTTAATATCAACAAATATTATTTTTGTTGAGGTCAGGGTTGCTTTTGACCAATGTTAATAAGAATATATAAGTCATGATTATTTTTCAACAAACATTAATTAGGATTTTCTACATCCACCCATGAGCTATTTTCTTAACTCATTTTAACTACGGTACTGCTTTAGCAAGTGAGATGTGGGGAGTGATCTGGATTGCAGTGGTAAGTGAGTTGTGGAAGCATAAAAACAAGGTAATCTTTAATGGGGGAGTTGTCGATGGTTTAGAAGTGGCTGCTTTGGTTCAAGTGAAGACTTGGTCTTGGATTACGTCCAAGTCTCTCTCTGTTTTGTTCTCCTTTTCCGAGTGGTGTCTCGAACCTTTGGTCTGTATGACGATGGTTTCTTAAATTATTTTTTAGCTCAGTTTATGTGGGTTGAGTTAGGATTGTTTAGTAATTCTAGGAGTCTGGTGGTGTGAGTGTTGAGATGGAGTGTCTTAGGTATTTTATGTTTGTACAAGGGTTTAACCACCCCTGAGGTGGTTCACATTTATTTATTTTTTATTGCCGATAAAAAAAACGGTATTGTTTAAACATTAATGAGATTATTTTTAGGTTGATGCAAGTTCAATGTTTTTAGTGAACATTGACATGCATTATTTTATATTGTTGAGATTATTTATCCATTATTTCTTATTTAAACAGTCTAAATTTTTTAGAAAGGAAGAAAACATTTTGGAATAAAATTTATTGTTTTCTATATTTTTTTAGGATAATTAAATTAGGTGTCACTCCTAGTGTTTTTTATTATGAATTAAAATTTAACTTCACTAACCTATCTTGGTATTTAACCTAAACTGTGATAATTAAAAGTCCAAAAGTAAATGATAATTTAAAAATTTAAACTTAAGAAAATAAAGTGACAAGACCAATATCAATCTTTAGTTAATCTTAACCTCCTGTGTATATTTTTAAGCTTCTCAAAGGAATTTGTGAGCTTGTTATGATGATGAGGGAATGTTATATTTTTAATTCTTTGGAGTGTATAGATTGCACTCCTTGCGCCAGTTATCAAGATATGTATATACGATCCTTATTTTATAGTATTTCGCTTTGATGTATATACGTATGGAAACACTTTTATGTCTTATCTTATCCCAAAAGACAAAAAATGAAACAGTAATGGAGGAAAGGATAAAGAAAGAAAAGGACATGGATCTAATGAGACACGATTTACAACTGTAAGTAACGCCTAAACGTTTGTTTTTTTATTGAACTGAAACATCTAACCTAATATGCATCCTCGTTCTTAAAGATGATAACGTTGGAGCCAAGAGGATTATTGGGAGCTATTCAAATGTCCTTATTTGCTTTTATTTATATTTTATTGCCTTACACAAATGTGCAGTTAAATCCTGAATAGGAGATAACCATTTCTTAATGTAGCCATACAATCAAAACAGGACAACTTTGCATATGATTATCAGATTGTCACCATTCATGACTGTGAAGGGATGATTATAACATAACCATTTAAATTATCTCTGTCATTCTCAACATATCTTTAGCTTTAAATATCATATTTTTTTAATGACCATATTTTTCCTTTAAAATTGTTCTCTACAAAGTATTATTTAAGTTGAGGGATGGAAAAGAAGAAAATAATTTTGCATGATTAATAGTTCAGTTACATAAACTCTAAAATTTAGTAATATTACAACAACGATAAAGGGTGCGTCCTTTTGTAAAACTGTATCGATATGAACAACACGGCCTGCAATGGTGGCATTCTAAAATACACATAAATTATGTGCATATGTGTCATGCAGTTTTTGGCATGTTCTTATTTGTCCCTTTCAGAGAGATGAAAATGCTTGCCTTATTATTGAAGCTTATAAACCATGTTCCCTTGAAGCTCAAAAGGTTCGGTAACATAAGGGCATGTTTTGAGATTTTAAAGAAGCAGAAATGGGAGCAATGAATGATGGAAACCGCAGCAGAAAGAAGTCATCATCAAGAGGGCACCACAGGTTTGTGGGGGTTCGACAAAGGCCATCAGGGAGATGGGTGGCAGAGATCAAAGACTCTCTGCAGAAGGTCAGGCTTTGGCTTGGAACATTTGACACTGCTGAGGATGCAGCAAGGGCATATGACAATGCTGCTCGAGCCTTGAGAGGTGCCAATGCTAGAACCAACTTTGAATTGCCTGAAGCAACTTCTGGTGATGCTTCTAAGCGTGGTGATGGTGGTGGTTCAACCTTTGTGCCTGATTGCTCTGAACCCTTTTCTTTTGAGGATGTCAACGAGCCAGGTGAAGAAGCTGAAGGCCTTCTTGGTGCACTTAAGGCCAAACTGTTTGATGGAAAGAAAGGGAAGTTTCACTTTCCATTTCTTACTAATAGTGCTGCTTCCCCTGTTGCTCATTCTGGTTTGGTTTCGAGATCAACTCAGAATATTTGTTCTGCGGAGAAAGATTTATTATTACCATCATCACCTAATAAGACTGTCCTCTCAAGTATGAATGGAACTGGAGCCAACCCTTTGCTTGGTGTTACAAGAACTTTAGCAACATCAAACACTTGTGCCAATAGCGTGGTTATCCCAAATCATGATCATGAAGGTTCTGTAGCAAGAAGTTTTAGAGTCGACTCTCATCAACTTTGTCAAACGCCACCTGATGCAACATGGTTCAATGAAGTGGCTTATGAATTGCCTTGGCCTACACAATTTATGAGCCAAGTTCCTGATAATAGTAGCCTTATTGCATCCGCAGGCACCTTGGCATGGCCACTTTCTGGGGTAACCGAGTCCAGTATTGATATGGCATGCCCAGATCAAGGGTCATCAAGTAGCGACAAAAGTGGCCAAATGATGAATATGGTGAACATGCAGTTACCTCTAGTTGGTGATGCAACTGAAGGGATTTGGACATTGGAGCAGCAACAATTTGTGCAATGTGAGAACAACAGTTGGTTTAGTTATAATGGCTCTTGGGATCCTCTCCTCTATATTCCCTCTGAGCTAGCTTGATTAGTGTTAAATATTGTTTGTGAAAGAAATCTTAAGTTATCAGTTCTTAATATGTCTTCATTTACTAATCATTCTTTAATTTTAACTTCATATTGTAGAAGACCCTTTTGTATGCTCAAAGGTTTAGCAATTTTCTTCGGTGGAGAAGTAGAATGCTGTGTTTAATTCTTCCTCACCTTAAAACATAAAGCCATAATTGTTCCTTTGTAAGGCATTATTTTATTTATCTGTGACAAATCATGCCAGAGAATAATACTCCAAACAAAAGGCAACACAATTTTTCTTTTTTTAATATTTTTTATTATCAACAAAAACTTATTAAAAACTATATAAATTTATATATATGTCTCACTTTTTGATTTAATAAGTTTTTCTATAATGTTTTCAAAAACAGTTTTTTTGTAAGTTTAAAAATGTTGACTAATGATTAAAAAATTATTAAAAAATCCAGTGCCTATCTTTAATCATTCGTAAGCTCCATTGGATTTTTTTTTATTGAATGATTCGTTGACACCAGCTACTAAATTGATCAAATGCTTTATTTCTTTACACTGTCGTATATATAATGTTTCTTTTGAGCAAAACTTAGAAATGTTAACATTCTTTTCGTGACTTTGTCGCCCTTCTTCAAACATTTTTTTTTTCAAGAACAAAAAAGAATTGCAAACTTCTATCTGGCTTGAATAAAATTAAATTTTTATAAAAGATGATCGTGATTTCATAAAAAAAACAAAAAAAACAAAAAAAAACACAGTTACTCAAGTCATTAACATTCTATAGTACAATTCCACATAGGTTTCTCAATATTAGTTTTCTTAATTTGGGAAAATCTGTCCCTAGAAGTATATGGTAGAGTTCGATCCATGAGTTTGCTGAGTGTTTTTTAGAACTTTAATTTAAAGAAATAATAACTTATTTTTTAAAAAAGAGAGAAAATAAATTAAACTAAAAATAATTTATACCAATATTAGTTAGTACAAATAATAACAATCTATAATTGAAATCCTAGTGACATAATATATATCTCTTCTAAATTGAAGGAATATATGATATATGCTCTCTCCAACCATACCTTTCCTTTATGCCAAATATATCCTATTTTTAGGAAAATTTATTGTCCAATAATTCTTTGGTTCCACTATAGCATGTCCTTCGTAAAGTCTCTTGGGTGAAATTAAAAAAAAAACTGGAATAATTGAAGAGGTCAAGCTTTATTCTATTTCCATGTCCAAATGATCATGATTTGGTTCGCTGAGATTTATATCACGAGGTTGTAGAGGGAAATGGATAATACTTAAATATTGAAGGTGAATATTTGTACTTTTTTTATAATAAATAAATATTTTAAGGATGTTCTAAGATTGATAAAATGTAAAGAGACACAATGTATAGTGAATGAAGGAGGCTTTATGTGCATGCATGTTTATAGAATGAAAATCCAGGTTGCACAGAACCCTGGTGCTCGTTATTCTACAAAGAGTTCTTAATATTGAAAAGGAAGTTAATAAAGGAATCGTTGAATAGTGTGCATTCAATGGAAAGTGTTGCAGAAAAGCTTGAGGAAGGAAAAGGCAATTAGTAACAGTTGACATCTTAATTAATGTAATAGAATTTGTACCATTTTTCATCAATCATCTGTGACACATCCTCTCCACCAAGCCAAGTAGGCCATGCATGCATATGGAAATATTGGGTGGTTCCAGCATCAAGATAATATATATGGAATTTGCACTTTTGGACAGTCAAAGAATATATCATCTTATAATGAAGATATCACGACAGTTCTTTCCTCCTGCAAATTTCCTTTCAAACTTGAAGTATAGGAAAAGAATATTAGTTTTTCTTAAACAAAAATAATTGTTTTATACTTACAAATGAACACCTTCAAAATATTAACTCTCGAACACTTTTTACAAGATAATAATAAACTATTTCAAGAGAAAAAAAAAAAGAAACAAGAGATTCTCAATGTTTTTTTAGCCATAATAAATAAATTAAATTAAATAAAGTATTTAAGGAATGTTCTAATTCGTTAGATAAAAAAATGTATATATCTCTTAGTCTAATCCAAAAATAAAAGCAACAGCAAATAAATAAAAAACTATAAATATTCTATGCATGCTTGTAGGTTTTGGCTTGTACAATAACACCTAACCAATTGTCCAGAAAGAAAAAAATACATCTCAACCATGTTAAAAAGAGCATGAACCAAGAACAAAGAAAAGATAGGACGTAGCATTTCTTACGGGAATTATTAGAGAATGATGGTAAGAAAGTGTAGAGCTTGAAGGGTGCTTATTTCATTTTTTTCTCCTAATTTTTAAACCAAGCAACTTGATGGATGTAGATTCTTTAACCTCTAAATGTTTACCTGAGAAAGTTAGCATTTTTTTCACCTTGAAGAAATTAAAATTGCATTTTTTTCACCTTGAAGAAATTAAAATTGCGTAAGGCCTTAGGCTTTGTTTGGATTAGAGGGTGTGGGGGAGTGGAAAGTTGAGGGTGTGGAGGAGTGGAAGTGTAAAGAAAGTTGAGGGTGTTTTGATTGAGGTATGTTAGAGTGAATGTGTGAAGAAAATTTATTGAAATACGTGAGTGATGTGATTGTTGTAAATATATTTTGAATTATTTTTAATGTTGTAAATTATAAGATTACAAATTTATCCTATGTATATAAAAAAGAAAAAAAAATAAATTTTGTGTATATTTTAGTTAATTAAAATAATATGTAAAATTATAATTATAAATAATATAATATAAAAATAAATAAATATAATTAAAAATTTAAATATAATTATATTTTTTTTCATTTTATTAATTTAAAATTAATTTTGTTAGTTAAATTAATGTATTTAGATAGTTTTAATATTATTTATGATTATTTAATTTATATTATTTTAAATTATGTTATTATATATTAAACAAAATCAAAATTAATAACATAAATAAAAAATATATTTTTAAAAATTAAAAAAATATTGCAGTAACTAATTAATGTATAAAAAAAAGACTACCCCAAATAAATATTCAACCATCATATAACTTATTAAAATACAAAAATAAATCTACTCCATGCTCAATTTCAGAGGCTTCAACAATGACAAATAAACTGCAGGTGTATAGCAAAATGTGAAAATGTGAGGATAAATTAGTATTTGACCTGCTGTTTACATGGACTTTCCTCCCCTCCCCCATCCATCTTCGCATCGCATCCATAGAGGATCCCAAAATTAACCATCCCACAAATCCGCGCTTCCAATTCTTCGCACATCTGCGGATGCAAACACGCTTGATTTCTAACTTCTTCGCTCTCATACCCTTTCATCTGCTGATCCAAACACAGCCTTAAAGATTTGCTACATAAATTTTGGTCCAAAAACACTTCCGAAAATGGTTACAACTCTCATTATTAACTTAATAACTTAAACTCTTATTATTAACTTAATGACTTAAACTCTTATAATTATTTAATTTTTGGGTAATGTTTAGTGAGATTTGGAGACATACGAATAAATATATTTTTAATGGTGGTGTGGTTGATCATTCTGAAATCTTCTCTTTGCCACAGTTAAATGTTTAGTCTAGGATTTCCTCAAAAGTATTTACACTGAATTTTTCCTTCTCTGATTGATGTTTAAAACTCTGGGATGTATGCACTCAATTAAAAGTTGTTTATAGGACGGTCGAGTTGTTTCTTAATTTTGTCTTATTTAGCTGATAACTTTGGAGTAGGTATTTGAAGGTAACTTTGTTGTTGAGAGATGATATCTTGTTGTTTTTTTTGTTTGTATAAGAGTTGGATCACCCCTTAAATGAATCTTATTTTTATTTTATTTTTAATGATAAAAAAAACTTAAGTCGTTACACTACACAAAATCATTAAATAAAAATCAAATTTAAAAATAAAAAATAATTAATTATTATATTAATTAAATTAAATATTACTGTAGAGACTAAAAAGTTATCAATAATTTATACTATTAATAAATAATTTTTAAATTGATATATAATTAATTATTAATATTTAATTATTAACTTTAAAATCTAAATAATTAATAGTTAAAATCTAGTATATATATTTTAGTCTACTTGTTAAATATTTTAAAACAAGAAAAAAATATTTTTTTTATCAGAAAAAAATAAAAATAAACATAAAACACTTAGAGGAAGATTACCCTGATACTAAACAAAAGAAAAAAAACACAGTCTTCTCCTAACAGCGCGTTAACGTCCTACTGATATCTAACTATTCTTTTAAGGAAAAAAAAATTCCTACTAAGTGTTTCTTAAAATTATTAAATAACCTGGGAGAGAACTATTTGTTAATGTGGGTGCGTTTATGTGTGTCAACAATTAATATAATTAATCTATTGGTTAATACTGGTATAATTTCGACAATTTTAAAAATTAAATAATGAATAAAAGTAAAAAATATTGAAAATGATTAACAGTATTACTTTTAGAACTTCAAAAAAGATCAGTCAATAAAAACATAAAACCTGATTTTAGAAAATGTATATACTTCTAATAAAAGTAATATTGCCATATATATATATATATATATATATATATATCCTAATATTATACAATTTACTTAAAAAATCAAATAAAATAGCATATATATTACATAATATTATCAAATAATAACATTATTATTATTATTTGATATTCTTAATCTTTTATTTTATTATATTTTATCCTATTATTTTCACTAAACCAGACCTAAAGACTTCATTTCATCTTTTAAAAACTTTATCAAACGTTGAAACCAAATCACCAAGAACATAAATCAACTAACCTGAAGTTAGTTCAGTATCAGTAATCTGAAGTTTGTGTCCTATATAAAATATTATATAAAGAAAAGTTTCTGACTCATAAGACTTCTACATTGTTTCAGCAGTATTTGTGCAAAAAATAAAATGCTTTGGAAACCTTTTTTCTTACAAAAATTTAGGCAAAATCTCTTAGCCATCCAATATTTGAGATGAGTATATACATATATACAGAGAGGGAGAGAGAATCTAATTCGTAAGCCATGCCACCTGAAGAATTTGAACTTCTAGTTCATTGGACCCTTAATTTTCCATGCCTTAAATGTTTTCCCTGCTTTGGTCACCACTAAATTATTCTCTTGCCTTTTAAATGATTAATTTGAAACAAGATTTGACAATTTGTTCTGGCTTTCCATTAATTTGGTGTGGTGCTGCTGCTCACCCTCCTTCAAAAGAGAAAAGTATTAGATGCCATGTAAACCAGGGTGAGAGAAGCATAATTTCTTCTGCAGTCCCACCCAGAAGATGCCTCCAACCCATTACAGAAGCTTCAATTGCCCAATGGGGTAAAAGAAGAGAGACAGAATGAAACACAGCAACTTCTGGCCTAGATGACACAAATGAAAAAACACGTGGCCTATATGTTTGGCCAATAATGCGGCCATAGATCATGAATCAACCTATAAATATTTGTACGAGCCCTTAACATGATTCTGGAATAACTCCTGATGTTGAACAGAATCAGTCAAAAGAAAACTAAAGGAATAGTGTACATATTAAACTATTGCCAGAGCTGGTTGCTTAAAGTATTGAATGTGACTGCAGAATTTAATCTTGCTTTCTTGCCACTTATTCTGGAATATTTGTTTTAAATAAATCCACATGTAGCCCTCTGTGGCATTGCTACTATCAACTTATCAGCCAAATAAAAAATATAAGGAAGGGAAGTTTTCAGCCTGCCCCCATCAAGAGCTGTGGAAGAATTGCATTGCTGAAATGAAGAGCGCTTGTGATGAATGGAAACCTTTTATAGTAATGATAGCAAGTGATTTTTCTTTTGCGGTAGTGAATGTTCTTCTCAAGAAAGTCCTTGAAGAGGGGGTGAACCATTTGGTTTTTATCACATACCGGTTGACAATTGCTACCATTTTCATAGCCCCAGTCGCCTACTTCAGGGAAAGGTTGGTACACACCATTTCTCTATTTAGTTTAGCTATCTTGTTTTGTGGGGTGGTGAAAGCTAGGATTTTGTTAACTTGCAAAATAGACCAAATTGCATCAATGAAGGATTTTGAACTTACCCACTGAGCAACAATTCGTTTGTACATATTGGCCTCAAGAATTTTTAGCTAGTAATTTGTCCATTTCTCTTGCCAGATATCTTACAACCATGGCCATGTATTTTTATTTTCTTGAAGACTAATAATGCTCAAGTGAAGCCATGTCATGTGTACTTGAAGGGAAATTAGATATCTTACTATGAGTGACCATATGTTTTAATTGCAGAAACGACAGACCAAGACTCACATTTCGAATTTTATGTTACCTCTTCTGCAGTGCCATTGTTGGGTTAGTCATAAAAATAAGTTTTTGTTTGTCTTTTCATTTCTCACTAGCACTTGTTTTCTCCTCGTCAACTTCCAAATTCTCTGTTTTAGGGTTTAGATGATTGTCGGGAGACACTTACTGAATACAACATTTTTTATAGGGCATCAGTCACTCAATACTTTGTCCTTCTGGGGATCCAATATACTTCTGCTACCTTCTCTTGTGCTTTCATCAACATGGTGCCAGTGGTCACATTCATGATGGCGTTACCTTTTGGGTATGAACCAAAATTCAAATATATATTCTTATATTCTTTGGGAGAAAGCTACCACACTTGATGCAGGGTAACCATGTCCTTTGTCCCTTTATCCCTTACAGATTAGAGACTGTGAAAATCAAATGCAAGAGTGGGAGAGCTAAGATTCTTGGTTCATTGGTGTGCATAGGTGGTGCATTGATGTTGACACTTTACAAAGGAAAGCCACTGTTTCATTTTTCTCACCACGAATCCGCAGCTTCTATGACCAAGAGTTCTGCAGTGAAGCCATATTCTACAAACACAACGGGGAGATGGACTATTGGTGTGATAGCCATGGTTATGGGGACTATGTTTTGGTCTTCTTGGTATATTTTACAGTCAAAAATAAGCAAGAGATATCCATGCCAGTATTCTAGCACAGCCATCATGAGCTTCTTTGGAGCCGTTCAAGCAGCTGTTATTTGCTTTTGCACTGACCACAACTTCTCCATTTGGGTTCTCAAGGGAAAGATGCAAATAATTGCTTTTCTATTTTCTGTAAGTTAACTTTTTCAAGTCATGAGATAAAGTGCCTGTGTGGCAGTACATTCGAGATAAAATCGATTAAAAGAAAATAGGATAGAAATTACTATACAACAAATAAGTTATTTATTTTAACTTTACTTTAGAGAATCAAATCCTTTCTCTCGTGGTTTGGAAAAGGTGTGGCAAATTCTTAGGCTATGTCTCGCTTTGCGTGATGCTGTTTCCTGATTTGAGTTGTTGTGTTAAAATAGAGAAAAGATAAAAGCATCTAATACTAATAATGAAAACTGAAAACGGTAGAGGGAAGAGCTCTATTTACGACTTGGTTAACAAAGTGTAAACAATTTGTCTACAGGGGGTGGTAGGATCAGGTTTGTGTTTTGTGGGAATGTCATGGTGTGTGAAGAAGAGGGGTCCTGTCTTTACTGCAGCATTCAGTCCTCTAGTTCAGATAATAGCAGCAATGATTGATATCCCTGTCTTGCACGAACAGCTCCATCTTGGAAGGTGAATTTGTTTACCTTTATAAATCTATAGTAACTAAACTTATCTATTACAGATAAATTGTTGAGAAGTGTGTGATTACCACATGTCTATAAACAGAAAATATTTAGACTTGCATTCTACTTAAATTCATATCTTAACAAGCATAAAGAAAAAGTAGACCTGATCCTAATTTAATTTTCATTGACCTGGTTGTTTAGTGTGATGGGTTCCATCTTAGTGATTATTGGATTATACATTGTTCTATGGGGTAAGAGCATCGAAATGAAGAATCGTGTGATAAAGTTAGTCCAAGAAGCTGAAGAAACCAAGGAACAAGAGGCGCAGCCTCAAATACAACAGTTGACAGTGTATGTTCACAGAGAATCGTGTGATCCATAGAACCACTGCCACCAAGTCGCATTTTTATATGCATGTTCATGAGTTGCCTAACACTTTCTCCAAAGCTTTTAAGTTTATATTTACTTAAATAATACATCAGGAAATGCTATATAAGTTTATTGTTTTTTTTTTCTAATCTTGTTTTTCAAAATCTAAGTTTAACGACTTATGTTTTGTTTAAATAAATTTATCTATAAAAACTTGTAAAAAAATTGGATTATGAATTAAGAGTTAAAAATTGTAAAAGTTAACATTTTTTTATAATTAGTTTCTACTTAAGTTGATTTTAATTGATGAGAAGTTTTATTTTAATTTTTCATAGTCTATGGAAAAAAAGAATTTTTTAATGGTTGTGTAGGTTCGAGAATATTCATAAAAATATCCAATAAATATATAATAGAAAACCAAATTATAAAATTGATACTACACTACTTGGAAGAAACGATAAGATAAGGTAAACCACATGCAAGTCACTCGGACCGTTTATGTCTAAAGGAGAAGAACTTAGAATTTTAAAACTCAATCATGTTCTGATAGATTTGACTGAATTTGAGGAAATAAATAAAACAATTTTAAAAAATAAAATATATTTTAGAATTGCATGATTTTTTAACTATTTTTCATTTTTTAATTGTTATTTAACAATTGAAAAATTAATTTATATCTGCAATAATAAGTTTTTGTGGAATTATTTTTAATAATTATGAAAATGAATAATTATATTTCTGAACCATAATCGTGTGCAACGTTAAAAATATCAAATTGATTATTGATTCAATTATATATTAAGTCTCTATGTTGTAAGAATATTTGATTTAAAATTTTACATAAACTTGTTCTCTTGGAAGTTAAACATGGTAAAATAGATCTTACTAGATAGATAAAATAACACTGAAAAAAATAGTGATTTAAATTAAAGCTATATAAATAAATTAAAGTTAGTCCAAAAAAATAGTAATTTAATTTTTTCAATTGCACTAAACTAGTATGTTAATCTAATTTAAGATTTATTGGATTAATTTTTTTATCTATTTAGAATTGAGATACTGTGCATATTAAGTAGTGAACTTTAAGTCTAATCCAATCTCATAAAATCAACTTACTTTACACTACTTATATATTATGAAATATTCGATTAATTCTTTTATCTATTTAGTATTGGGATCTAAGATGTGAACTTTAAACTTAACTTAACCTCATAAAACCGACTTAACAATAAAATTCATAAAATAATAAATAATAATACAATTTTTTTTAATTCATAATGAAATCAATTCAATAAAATATTAAATTGATTTGTCTAGATTTTTTTTTTTTATAAAGAAGAACATTTATACAGGTTCTTATACAGGAGAACCTGTATGCAGAGGAAAATCTGTACAAAAGTCTTGTTTTTTTGTCAAATAAAAAAAAAGTTATGTTTATTTACAACACAAAGTACAAATATTGATTTGTACATAAATAAATCATTATGATAGTAGAACTATAATTTCTATTTTCTTTAGTTGAATATGCTAGTTACAATACAAATTTTAACGAACTTAATCATGATTCTAAATAAATCTGCTGTTTCAGATTTGGTATAACTCAAAGTCATGGTATAACTCAAAGTCATGATTCTATTTGGTTTGCACAACTAGCAAAATATCCTGGCTTATAAATGTTTTAATCTCTAGTCGATGTAAGATCTCCAACCTATCATTCTCAGGTTGAGAGTGATACCTTGTGCATGAGACAATATATTATAGATGATACGATAACGGTCAAATAACAGGTGATTTGATAAACGCAACAAATATTTGTTATGATAGACTCAAAATGACTCTTATACCATAGTAAAGAATGAACTTTAAACCTAACTCAACCTCATAAAATTGGTTTATAAGGTGAGATTTGCACTCACTTATATACTATAAAATATCTTAATCTTTGTAGAATCTCCAAGGGTACATACAAAATTTCACTCAACATCTAATTTTACACTACTTATTTTTTCAGTTCTATTATGTACATTTAAAAAAATTTCAAGTCAAATTGAAATTTTAAGGAAAAACAATAACTCAGTGCTTTATTTTTCAAGTGTCTCAATATCAAACATAATCGAGAAAATATAGCTCACCCAGTTCAAAAGAATGTGTAAATTATTGTAAACTCCTTACATTTTCAATCGATAAAAAATACCAACCATATATCAAGTCTCGCGAGGCTCTAGTAGAGATATATTAAAATGAAAATACAAAACATGACAAAAATAAAACTTTATTATTGGAGAAAAAATAAAAACTAGGAAAGATTAAATATTGATTAATTAATTTAAAATCGAAAATAACTTGTTACGCTTATGTTTGGAGCAATTACTTCCTGCACCTAATTTTAGTATGAAAAGAGAAAAATGCTTCTTAAATAAAATTGGTACATCTAAAAATATATTTCGAACCTTCTTTTCCAAAATATATTTCTGATTTTTTTTTTCAGAACATTTTTTTTTTATTTAGAATGAAGATTTTGATTTTTGTTTCTGAATTTATTCATCCTGAACGTATTATTTTCCATTGTGTAGGAAGAACTTTCCTACATTTGAATATGGGCAAGTATCTGAAGGCCCAACCAAGAAGAAGAAGGGTAAAATCGTAAACAGCTCTCTCACTGGTTCCTTGCACTAAACAACGGGGTGCTTTTGCTGTAGGGAAACCAAAATGAAGTGGGAAATTGACTAGTGCGGCGCGCTCCTACTACCACCGTAGACGTCGGCGGCAACGGCGGAAACTCCGCGAGGCGGCGATCTCATGAGGTTGGTCTCTTTTCCGACTCTGTTCCGTATTCAATTAGGTTATTCTTGTTATAGTCTATTTGGGGTTATTTTCACTCACTCCGTTGTTTCTAGCAACATCTCATCGTATTTTAATTACTTTTCTTTATTTTCATTCATAGAATAGTTGTTTTTATCAATCAAATCACATATTATTTCGATTTTTGTTTAATAGTTAAATGTTGGTTGAAAGAGAAAGAAAAAGAGTTGTACTGTAGAATGAGCCAACCAACCGTAATACTTGCAACTGCGAGCTATGATCACAGCATTCGTTTTTGGGAGGCTAAGAGTGGCCGCTGCTACCGCACCATTCAATATCCTGATTCGGTTTGCCTTCATTCTTCTCCTTCCCCTTTTTTCATTTTGTTAATGGTACTTCAAAACTTGTATCATTTGTAGGTTTATAAGATCAAATCTAATAACCAGTATTTTTCAAAACACTGCACGATGAGACACATCATTTCTAAACGTTTCTATGAAATTTGAGACCAATGTTAAACTTGCATAAACTTTCTGTTGTTCCCTCTTTAAGTGAACATTCTGCTGTTAAATGCACTGTGCCTCTTATGTTTACTGTTTCAGTGCTACTCTGTATACCTAATGTTCGATGGTTGTCCTTACGTGCTACTAATTTATGAAGAAGAATGTCTTTTCGTTCTTGGAATGCTTAAGTTCCATAACTCATGAACTTATTTTTCCATATCTTATTTGTACAGCAAGTAAACCGGCTGGAGATAACTCCTGATAAACGCTACTTGGCTGCAGCTGGTAATCCTCACATACGATTGTTTGATGTTAACTCAAATAGTCCCCAACCGGTTTGTCTTTTTCAACAGATTTACTTACTTTCATGCAAATCATTTCTTTTTTGGTTTCAAACAACTTATGTTCCTGATTTTGTGGCAGGTAATGAGCTATGATTCACATACCAATAATGTTATGGCAGTTGGGTTTCAATGTGATGGTAATTGGATGTATTCTGGTTCAGAGGATGGAACTGTTAAGATCTGGGATTTGAGGTGAAGTAGATATACAGCACGTCATATAATATGTTTGTAATGACTTGTGTCCTTAAATTCTTTCTTGACAATCATTTCTTATATGATAACAAAAATTCAGGGCGCCAGGTTGTCAAAGGGAATATGAAAGTCGTGCAGCTGTAAACACTGTTGTGCTACACCCAAATCAGGTTATGTTTCACCACTTTTTGGTGGCTATACAATTTATCCCTGGCTTCCAAGTTACATTATTCATTAACAGAGTACAATAAGTTAGAAGATATAACAAGTAATAATGAAATAATTAATACATTAATCAGATTATTAATAACTTGGACAGAGTTGATGTTACAGCATACCTGCTTTAGATTTTTCATATTTTATTTTACACCATTTAACTACTTGTCTCTTTTATGGGTTCATATAACCATTTGATTTAGTGATTGATGTTTAGATCTGGATTCTGACATACTTTCAATAATAAGTCCTTGCTTATGTTTCATTGCATTTCTGTTGAAGAATGGGTCATTGATAATGTTTCTTCAATAATAATTCTGCTATATCCAGATACATCAGACTGCTGTTCTCTTGGGTTCTTCTTTTGTGGTTCTCATCGATCCTTTTTTTTTCTTTGTGATCTAACAGACGGAACTAATATCTGGTGACCAAAATGGCAATATCCGTGTGTGGGATTTGACAGCAAATTCATGCAGTTGTGAATTGGTACAAGTTATGACCTTTTTTTGTTGTATATGGATATCATTGTAGAACAAGATTAAAAATATTCCCTTTCCATGAAGAAGATTCGAAATAATATATACAGGAATGAACTGTATAAAAACTTTAAACGTTGTTACTCTCTAGGCATACACCATGCATAAGCACTCCATGCTTCACTCAATTGTCATGCTTCACCCAAGGGTTCTTTCTGCACTAATTAAATGGTGTACAGATTTTTTGATATTTTTTTCCTTTTGGAGAAATGTCTTTCTCCAACTCCTTATGCTTAGTATATAGTTCTTATTCCTAAAAGTCAGTGCTTCTTCTCTCTTTTTCACTCACCTTTTGATAAATACTATGGATGAAACATTATTTTCAACCTGTGGAAGTAATGTAGGTGCCAGAGGTGGATACAGCTGTACGCTCTTTAACGGTAATGTGGGATGGGAGCTTGGTAGTTGCAGCAAATAATCATGGGACATGTTATGTGTGGCGCTTGTTGCGAGGAACTCAGGTTGTGCCTTCACAAAAATATCAGAACGATATTACCCTGCTATCAAAATTTACCTATTTGACCGGGTGGAGTATGTTTTTGTGCAGACAATGACAAACTTTGAGCCTCTTCACAAGCTACAAGCACACAAGGGATACATCCTCAAATGTCTTTTATCACCCGAATTCTGTGAACCCCACAGGTTATAAATTGCTATGCTCATATTTTACATTTTTTTATTCCTCACCATCTTATTAAAGTCAGTAATTGAATTGTAAAGTATTTACAAAAATGATAAAATGTTAATGGTCTGTTTAGAAAAACTGAATTACTGGTTCTCTTTTTTATGAAAACTAAATGCTGAAGTTGAGCGTGAGCTCTTTCAACATACATGTGTGTACATGTTCACCTAACTTATAAGCTTTGGCAGACTGTTACCCTTTTAATTAAAATTCTTCTCCTGTGTGCTTTTGTTCTGTAGCTAAGAAAGTACGGTGAAGCTACCTTTTGTTCTAAATCATATTCATGGTCCGTTTCCTTGAAGGTCACCTCTGCACTTGCTTATTCAATATGCAAGTGGTCTAATAGTATTTAAATCTCTATACTTGTTTAAGCTAGTAATATGCAAGTTTAAATTGGAAGGACCTAACATTTAACACTGCACCTTGCTGGTTCTCTAAAATTTGTCTAAAACTGTCGACTGGATGTTTGTCTCTAGGTATAAGCATTTTATTATATATATGTAACCTTGACTGGATGAGGGTCCAATTCAGCGTTCCATCCCCAGTACTGATAATTTCTGTGTCAATAAGTATTGATGTATCTCGTAGCTTCTGTTGGATTTTAATATTTCTTTGATGGTGTTATTCTTTTAGGTACTTGGCAACTGCATCTTCTGATCATACTGTGAAAATATGGAATGTTGATGGTTTTACACTAGAAAAAACTCTTATAGGTAATTCATGAAGTCTTGTGATAATCAAGTGCTTTCTCAGTTTTCAAAACTTCTTTTTCATTAAGTGAGGTTATCTGTGCTTACCAGGTCATCAACGCTGGGTGTGGGACTGTGTCTTCTCTGTTGATGGTGCCTATCTTATTACAGGTACTAAGTAATTTTTCGATATTTTTCCATTTTTGTTATTAGTATTCAGCAACTAGATATTTGTGTTATTTTGTAGAAGGTAAAAAATGAAAAGGAAGCATTTTGTATAAATTATTGGTGTTGAAACATTTCTGTCGCCTATACATTTGAGTGACCTGTCCAGGTCGTTACTAGTTTTAACTACGTAGTGACTGTTTAGTAATCTGCTTTTGAAAATTGAAAATGATAACGTTTCCCCCATCACCTGCAAAATAGAGTCCTTTCGTCATCGCTTATTGTGCTAGTCAATTAAACATATCCGATCTTAGAATTTATTAATGATAGAATATATCAGATTTTCGTTCCATCTACTTAATCCACATATTTTCGTTGCAGCTTCCTCTGATACAACTGCTAGACTCTGGTCTATGTCAACTGGTGAAGATATTAAAGTTTACCAAGGACATCATAAAGCTACAATTTGTTGCGCTCTACACGATGGGGCTGAACCCGCAACATCCTGAGATAATGATCATGAAGTTGTTTTCTCGTCAGATACATCTTGTTATGTATATAATGTCTGTCTCTTTGGTTGTGAAGTTTACTTTAGTTCTTTGAACTGTAAATCCTCGTTGGGGGTGAAAGAAAATGTTGGAATAATCTTAATTGTAACATAAGAATATTTCTAATATTATTGTCAGAAATTTCTCAACCAGAGTGATCTTATCAAACTGCGTATAACAAAACAAAAGTATTAATTACGCATAATTTTTCATATAGATCAACTTCATTATGGTCACAATTGTATTAAAAAAACTCGTGAATGAATATATATCACTGCTCTACTGGTTAAAGTTTCATATAAAGAGCATGGAATATATATCTTTCCATCGACAATGAATAAATTGGAGTATTTGAAGGATACTCCAGTATAAAAAATGTTACTTATCGTAGTTCTCAAAACATGTTCCAACGAATTTACATCGTGGACATGATAAGTACTCAGTAAGTCTATATGTGAGAATCCTGTCCAGTGGAACAAGACTTTGGATGAAAAAGTTAAAGCAATTTGCCTTTTTGTCTCACCCGTTTCTAACCCATTTTTTTGTGTGATCATGCCAAACACCGTGAGAGTAGTCACATTTGTATTGATTTTCCTCTTCTGCTTTAAAGATTCTGTGTTTAATAGCGCATAGAGGAGATAAATGCTTCAGAAATTGTCCTCAAACAGCAATTCACCAGGCTTGAAACAACATAGTCGTAACTTGCACTTTTTTTCATCAGGATTATTTAGTGTTATGATAGCCAGACCTTGTGCACTTCCTCCCTCTATTATCCCTTGGACCTAAGAAGTGCGCATGTAAAATAGAGAACTCCCATAACCACGAACAACTAATTCTGATGATGTGAGGCACTCGTGGAGACCCCTCTTTTCCTTTTCCTTCTTTGCTCTCTCTACTTCGAACAATGACCCAATATAAGCTTTCAAATCAGGAGAGTGTTGGTGAAAAGTATATGAAAACACACGAGCTAATGACATTACGTTAAGCATTGGTGCCCCCCTAGATAACATGAATTGATTCGTTTTTGTTTCCTTACAAAACAACAAACATCCACCTTTCCCAACCATTAGGCTTTGAAAATATAGTAGAGCTAAGAAAGATAACATGATAGTAACATAATACAACATAAAGATATAAATAAGGAAATCGTTGTGGAACAATTCATGCTGAATGTATTCCTAGCCACTCAATTGGATCGGATTCATATAGGGAATATCAAACATCATGTTAATCTCCCTAGATATCGAAGGTCAGAGACTAACCCCTCCAAGATGATAGAACAGGAGCATATTCATCCAAATCATCCCAGGATACGTGAAAAATTAGTAATTAACGATTCATTAATGCACATTGATGTCAGCATCTTCGACTCTTTCTTTTCTACATCTTTTATATGTCAACTAAAACCAGTTTTCTTAATATAAATTGTTTAACTGTCCATGAACACTTTTTTTCCTGGTCTATACTGAACAAAGTAATCGCAATTAAACTAATTTTATGAAGAAAAAAGGTCATTGAAAATTATTAGTCTTCTTACATTACATTATTGAACATGCAAAAGCATTTTCATCATTGAAGGTTTGATTGGGATACATGTGTTGGGTTGCATACTGAGGAGGATAAGTATATATTACAATAGGGTCTCTGACTACTTTTTCAACATCATTCACTTCTTTCCTGGGTTCTCTTCTACTCTCTTCCTTCATAATCTCAGCATGCTTTCTTAGTTTCTTCTTCATGGCTTCAACAAGTTTTGCTCCCTCCATCGTTCCCTTCACAGTCACCCGTGAATTTTCTTTGTCCACCTCCACAGAATCAACACCTATCTCGTAGTTTCAAATTAAATATTACACATCTCTTCATCTAATTCAGTTTATCTTTTAAAAAATTATTATAATTTTTAGTGAACAAAATATCTACCTTCAATCTTCTCAAGATTTTTCTTGACATCTCGTACACAGCCTTCGCAATTCATACTCATATTGAGCACCACAGTTTTTATTTTAACCTGCTGGCAACAATAACATAAAATATAAGAAACCAATAATAATAAGAATAATATTAGAAAATTTAAAATTTAGACCTGTTCCTTTTTATCCTGGATATTTTTCTGTTGGTTTTCTGGTTTTGGTTTTGGCGAAATTAACTCAACGTTCTTGCTGTATTTCTTTTGAAGTGTTTCCAAAACCTTGGAAGGATTATTCACAGCTTCACCTTTTACAGTGACCCTCTGATGTTCTTTATCAACGTGAACTTCTTTTACTCCTAATCATCGTATAAACATCACATTTCTTAACACAAGAAAAAAAAAATGTTATTAATAAAGATGTACAGTGAAAAAAATTACCTGGCAAGCCTTTTAAACACTTGCAAATTTTGTCTGAACAACCTTCACAATGCACAAGCGCTTTTAAAATAATGGCCTTCTCTACTTCCTTCTTTTCAATATTTTCTTTCTTTTCCTCCTTTTTTCAAATAAAAACAAATTAATAACGTGAACAATATATATTTCATTTTGCATCCATGATCAGGTCAACACAGATTCATGATAAAACTATTTGAATGAAATTCTTTTGTTTTACGTTTGAAACGTGAATATGATAATTCATTATCAAACCAAACACGTATATGAAAACTTGTAAAGTCTATTGGTGGTTGTTGTGAAAGAGTTGAAAACAAGTATAAGCCATTGAGACACAGAGAAACGTGAGTTAGTTTATATTTGAAGAAGAAAATGCAAATGATAAGTTTGACTAAAATAATATATAAAGAAGTAGATATTGCTTACATTCTTTCCCATGGCTTTCACTGAACTATGATATGGGATGGTAGTCACTGTTCAGACCTTGTAAATTTATATACTCGAATCATTATACCACTTAAGGTAGATATGTTTATTGTCATCATATACATAGAAAGATGGAATTGTATTGAATTTGCATAACTCAATATTAATGTATACATTAATGTATTAATGTTCATTCAACTTCATATCTAGAAGTTCTAAAGTTATCATACAACGTTATAATGCTTATGTTTTAATGTTCATGGGTAAATTTTAAGGAAAGATCAATATAATAAAATCCAAAAATAAATTAAGGAGATTTCATTATTTATATATATATATATTATAAATTTTTTTCTTACTGATATTTTCAGTAAATTAATCCTATGATCAATTTATGGGATTGATAAGTATAAAAAAATTCAGTAATATTTCATATTAAAATATAGGTACTTAAGAATTAAGAACGAATTATTCTTAAATTTGTGTTAATTTCATGATTTTAGGAAAGAATAGAGATAATTGGAGAAAAAGAAAATATACAAAGCTAAAAGAAAGTAGGAATACATCAACACTCACTAAAGTTGCCAAAATTTCACAAAAATATAAGATGCCACCCGTGGATCTCGTTCAAACGAGTAGAATCTCGCTTTAGTGAGACAATCTCAGTAACGTTGGACCTTTCTATGTTTTACTCACCCAAGCGAGCCCATTAGCGTCCAAGCAAAAAGTTACTTTAAACCCAATCAAATTAAGTTAAATAAGGGGCTTGAGACACAAGCCTAGTGTGCAAGATGGAGAGGAAAACACCATTGAGTGACTTTGTAACCCAATTGGGAGAATAGATGTGTGGCTAATTCTACCATTTGCGATTGAGAGTAATTTGTTCAAACTCTTATGTACTGTGAGATGATATCTGAATATAATATTTTACTCTTGATTGATTATTGGTATTATTGTTTTACTTATAATTCTTGATCTAGAATCTTAAATCTGGCTATAAAGTATTTTTATGGAATAAACTTGAAATGTTAATTGCTATCAAAGTATGATCTGGATTCTAATTTGTTTTTATAAATATGTGAGAAATCGATATTTATAAAACATTTTAATAATTTTATATGTGAGGAATCAATATAAATAATTTTTATACATGCACAATATTATCAAGACTAATCAAAATACAAAAAAAAAAAATGAGAAAGATGAAACTCAACTCCTATTTTCCAATTGAAGCAACAATTATTTCTCTTTTTCTTGTTAACCATTGTCATCACAACAAATTCCAACAAACTTTTATTATTCTATTTTATATTTAGTGAATATTTTAATTGATTATTCAACTGTTTCTTGTGGATCTAAGATATTCATTCTTAGAAACACCATTATTACTTTTAATAACGTGGTGTATTTATCGTAAAAAATCATAAAAATATTCGTAAAAAGTCACTAAGAATGCACTGATCAACGAAATTTGATTTATAGTTCTAAATTTTTTAAATTCGAGTCACTTTAAAAAATGTTGAACTGGAGTTTGGCTCAAAACTCAATTAGGCAGTGTTTACATATACATTATCAGCACAAAGATTACAATTTTACTTATATATAAAATCTGAAATGCGATTGAACTAACAAAGAAAAGAACATAAATAATCCAAAAAAACATATCAGGAAAAGATGGTTACTGAAGCATACATCGAACAGAGGCATAAGATAGAGAAAAGATGTTTATTCCTTTGAATTAAAAGCGAAATTGATGGTCACTTTTGGAAGCTTCTTTATCTTTCTTCTTTCCCTTCTTCTCAGCAGGGTTCTCAGGCTTGTGGTGGTGGGTTTGAGGAGGTTGAGGTTGATGAATGAAATCTGAGATATCGAGATGCACACCAGGGTCATTGGCATGGTAGCTACCCCCATACATGATGGAGTTGTTGATGGCTTGGAAGTTGCTGTTGATAAAGGTGGTCAATGATTCAGACTCACCAACACTAGTTTTGCCTGATTTTTCATCCAATTCACTTCGCAGTGTTGCTCCATCGTTGGTTCCTGCAAGGGTAATGATTCTGGTGTCATTTTCATCCTCCTTCTCCGAATGGTGGGAGGAGCCTGAGTGGTTAAGATCAGTGACACGATGAGTGATTGCAGACACCATCTTTCGAATTTCTGTGTCCAAACTTTTGTGTTTGTCGGCTTCAGCAGGAGGAGATTGGCTTGACCTGGTTGGTGGTGATTCTGAAGGCATGGCTGGCTAAACAACACAAGTGTGCATGAGAGTTGAAAACATGATTTATTTATACTACAACTTCTTCTGGGAATAACTTAAAGTGTGTGGAATGACTTGAATGAGCAGAAAAAAGCTAAAGAAAGAATGAGAATTGCTTGTTATCCTTGTGTTGTGTTCTGTCATGCCTCTGTCCTTACCGTTTCCTGGGGAAAGAATCTTCTCAACCCTCTCCATCACCATGTTTCACACTATTCCTTTTTCTTCTCTTCATTCATATTCCAACTATTTACTGAATTTTCATAACTATGCTTCATTTATTTAAAAAATTTAGAATAATATATAATAACTTTTAAACTATAAAATAAATTTTACAACTTACATTTTTTAAGATTTAATTTAAAAGGTTTTTTTAAGTTTTTTTTTTTAAAAAATAAAACAGGACCAAACGACACCCTGAGTTATAAAATTCCTAGACTGTGTACTTGAATGTTGTTTTTGAAATTTTGGAAAATTTAAAGTTTTAAGAAATTCAAATGTTTTTTTTTCATTTACAATTTTTATCAGCATATTGATTAATTTTGTTCATAATTTTTTTATTTAGATAATGCAAAATAACAGTATTCTTAATTGTTGTCTATTATATGTGCGTCAAAAAATAGTGTTCTATATAAAAAGTGAAACCAACGAGTATGAAGATATTCTAAAGGGGGGAAAAATCAGACACCAAAGTAGATATCAAGATGGATAAATATAAAGGCAATAAGTAAATAAAGTATATGATATACTATCAATGTAAAATGATATCCAATCACAATAATTCTGTGATCTAAATTATTTACTTTTATAATTGTTATCTTAAAAAAAATAAGATTAATAGTTGTGTCTAATTTATTGATGTTTACACTTTCAATACGTAGACATTAAATTCATAAATATAAAGGATCTTACATTTGAAGAAATAATAAATGTTGGTTAAGTATTATATATATATATATATATAATATTGTGTGTATAATAATTCAAATATACATTATGTAATGTAATTTTGTATCTCAGTATGATTGATTTAAGTTATATTTGAAAGGTATTTTTTTTTATTTTTTTTTATTGGTAATTTTGGTAAATAAGGGTTTTAACAGTTTATATTTTTTAAAAAGATACTTGAAGTGGTCCATCTTAAAAATGATATTTTTTAGTTTCTTTAATAATTAATGCTTGTTTTGTCTATAAATACTTATAAGAGAAAATTTAAAAAATATATAAATTTCTTTTGAGTAAAACTAGTTTATGTATACATTAAAAAGCAAAAAATTTAGAAAAATTATATTACAAAACTTATCTATAAGTTTATATATAAATTGATTAGTTTGTAAAGAACTTGCTTCATTTCTTTTAGAAATTTTGACAAAACATAATTTTATTTTTATTTTATCCTTAAAATATTTATTAAACTTATTTTTTACTCTTTTCTGTACAAGACATAAATTTATGTTTTTAAGATATTTTAACTATTACATTAATATATATATATAATAAAAGTTTTTTGTTTATTTAAAATTATTTTTTTTAGTTTTATTTTAAAATTTGAATAGAAATATTATAAGATATTGTATAAGACTAATAATGAATTTTTAATACGAGAAATATATAACAATGGAAAGTAAAATAAATACAATTAAGATATTTATTTATAGAAATATTATAAGAGTTTAAAGTTTACTAAAAGTTAAACTTAAAATAATCTCAAAATTAATTCTGTCAGTAAAATTAAATTATATTTTTTTAATGTTGTATTAAAATATCGATTATATCATTTACATCTAGAAGATATTTCATCAGATACTTATAATTAAATAAGTTGATTTAATATGTATGAGTTATCAATTGTCAACTAATTTTGGATATAGTTTGTGAGATGTAATTATATATATAATATTAATTTTTTGCTTTTATTATATAACAAGTATCAATGTATAAACTTTCATTGATTTCTCTTGACTTGTGTGACTTAGAAAGTAGTAAAATTGGAATATCTATTTTACTTAATAATTGTCGCATGGATCAATTATCTTATTTTATCATATTAAATAAAATCCAATACAATTAACTCATTACTAACATACAAGTTTCAGTTAACACTACTCACGTATACATAATTCATCAAAACTTTAACTCCAAATAAGCTTAGGAAATGAATCAACTTCTCTTACCTTAACATCCCGTGCTCTTCAATAAAATCATTTAACACAGAAGAGAAGAGTTTGAGGAATCTTAACTTTTTTTCAAGAAATTTTAGTTTAAAAATAAAAATACTGATATAGACATAAATTTATCTCTTAAAGTTCGATCATATTCATACAACGAAATAAATATATAAAGAAAAAAATTACTCATAACAAAGTTTTGATTGATAAAATTTAACATGTTCTCTGTTTTATCTTTCCTAAGCGAATGCTTACAAAGATAAAGAAGAATGGTTAAAAGCTTTTAAAAAGAAAATTTAAAAAGTTTAAGTTTGAAAAATATAGTTCTTTTAAAAATATAAAATAAAATTATTTTAAATTTTCATATTTATATTGATATAATTTTTTATTTAATACTCTAAAAATATAAATATTCCTCTTCTTTTATTTAAAATCTGATTCTTTAATGCTTATGAAACATCTTACCAAAAAAAGTATGTTTTGACGCCATCTTTCTTTTCACACTCCTTTTCTTGTAATACGTGAAAGGTTGACACGTTTTTAAGGATAGGAAAGGAGAAGGTTTTTTATTTTTTATTCTTGACATTTAATACTTGAAAATGACATTGATTTAAAGAAGATATTTTTCTTTCATCTGGATTTGTAATCTATGTTTTATACAGACTTTTTTTAAAGTAAGGAATAAGCTCAACAAAATTCTCTAAAAAAGAAAAATTGGACATCAATCTACGAAAAATTGCAAACGAAATCATTTTAATTTTTTCAAAATTTTAAAAAAACTTTCTAAATAATATAAAGACTGGTAGTTTTTTAAAAATTGAAACAAATACTCAGAGCTAGCATATTTTTGAGAAAATGTTTATTTTAATATTTAACTTTTTAAAAGCAAAATTTGCTGAAAAGTTTTTTTTTCTCAATAACGTACAGATAAAAATTAATGATCGACAGATATCTAGGTTGTAACGTGGCACAAGAGACGGGAACACATCATGGTATCCCTATCAGTTTTTTATTTTATTTTATTATTTTATTTTGAATGAAAACTCGAGAGGAATATAAAAGCTAAAGGGTGAGTGAGAAGATAAGATTGAGACATTGAACCAAAAGCACACTGAAACACTAAACTGGAAACCGGTTACCACTCGTTCCTTTTAATGGAGTGGCTGCGCCGCTGTTATTATCCCATTCAAATACTACCGGCTACCCAGGTCACCTGCCTTTTTTTTTCTCTTTTCCAACCTCTCTTATTTAAGCTAAAAATATGGTTCAGAACGCAGTGTCTGTTTCCAAATACAAACTGAACCCTTGGAAAAGAGAGAGAAAGAGATGATACTGGTGTCGATCGTGGCGGAGGTGCTGGAGGAGTACACGGTGTTGCTGGCGAGAGTGGTGGAGCAGGTGTTCCGTTCCGCCCCTATCCCTCGACGGGTTCGTTTTCTGATCCTCCGCACCCTTCCCTTTGTTTCTTCCCGCCCTAGGACCATTTCACCCCCTTCCTATTAGGATTCTCCATCTCCCTGTCACTGTCACTCTCCCAAATTTGTAAATTTCAGATCCTCTCTGTTAACACTGTATTCATAATCTGCTTTCTTTAACCTTTCTCGTGTTTCTTACTCCATCTTTGTTCCTCTATTAATTTTACTATTATATATTTGTAGGCTTGTTTTGTAGCTAAACAAATATCTTCAGTTACTATGATTGATACAATTATTCCATTTTTTCTTGTAATAATGTATTTATAATGAAGGAGGTGATAACAGGTGTTGAACAGTGTGCATAATGCGCTATAGAATTGGTGGTGATAATGTTAAAAAATCGATTCTGATAAAACTTCACTGCCATCTCTCCACTTCATGATAAAAGCTTCATTTTAAAGCCAGTGTCGCTGTTTATCTGCAAGATGCTAAACATTATAATATTAATATCCATTTCCGAACTAGAAAACAAAAATTCGTAACAGTGAAGTTCTGGACTCTTCGGACACTGGATAAAAAGAAGTTACATGAATATGAATTTTTATATATGTGAACGTATTTCATTTCTTATGATTCTAATAATTAGGATTTGACTTCTTCAAGATTAGGAAAAAAAAAAAAATAAAGTGTTTTTAAAGGTTAATAATTAGAAAGCTAATGATTTAAAAAAATTGACATACGTGCATTTTCTTATCTTGACCTTAATTTTTTTGGGTGGGGATTAAGTCTTATTCCTTTAATCAATAGTTATAAATATTATGGAAGTGGTTTAACCAAGTCCTATATATACTTATCTATTTACTCCTTCCTCAACACGTTTTGAGGCTTTTAAATTAACCAATAGGATCAAGCGGTTTTGATTTATATATACTTTAAGCATACAGAGAGACGGAGTTTTACTAATCATAATGATCTTAATATTTGGCTTCACCTTTATACTTAAATGGAATTTAGTTTAAGTTAAATAAATAATTATAATTACAATTCACAATATTAATTAAGCTCGTCTTTTTATTTTAAAGAGATAAAAATAGGTGGTTAGGGATAACTTTTTTTTATCCTACTAATAACTCTCTCTACTCTGAAAACACTTCTAATCGATTCTACTTGAGAAATTTCATCTCATCCTACATTTTTGAATTCAGTTTTTATGCCATATATTATTTTCAACTATTATATGTTTATAGTGTAAATAATGTTTAATCTAATATCAATTTTGTATATTCCTATTGATAATGTTTATTTAAAATACATATTATAAAATATAACATGATTATAAGTATATAAACGATTTAAGTCGCATACGTGAGTTTTTGAAGTACAATCAAACATCATATTCCCAACATCAATAAAGTTAGAAATGATGACATACTTTGAACTATACTGTGTGTTTTGGGAGTGATGTACCTAACTTCCAAATCAACACCCATAACCTTGTCTTACATCTACAATTTCTCTTTCTGTGTTCAGCTTCTCTAATTTTATCAAAGCACTTTCAAACATGTCAACCGTTAACTTTTTCTTATAAATTTAATCAGAACATTAATCATATATATATATATATATATATATATATAAAAATCTAATGTTATGCAATTGCAAATTGTTTCTTATAATAAATTTATTGTGACTCGATGTGCAAGGCATCTAGTGTGGCAGTAATTTTGTTTGGTGTTGGTAAACTAATTTTTAATTTATCTAATCAAAAAATATAAAAAAATACTACACTATTTGCTTATCATGTTATATAACATCCTATATGAAAAACATAAACTAAAATTTTAAAACATAAAAAATGAATATTTTATAGCAACTAAAAAATATTATTATATGTTACAAGTATCATAAAAACTGTAGTGACTAAATTATAAAAAATTATTATTTTAATATAGAAGTAAGTATTAATTTTATTAACTTATTATTATATTTGTATATAACTTTAGTGTAAGTATAAATATAAATAAAAGAAAGATTATGAGTATTATTGTATGATTTTATTTTATTTTGCAACGTTTTTGTCTAGCTTATTAGATAAAAAGACTAATATCACTTAGCTGTGATATTAAGTCCTCCAACGGGAACATCATTCAATAAATTTAAGAAAATGAAAATATTTTTCTATAATTAAATCATTAAAATGTTTATATATCTATTTTAAAAAGCATACTTTAAAAGTTAAATTTTTGTTTTTAAATTTATTTTATTTAAATTTTAGTGAATATATTCTCAATAAAAGAAATTTATTTTCAGAAAATATCATTTTATTAAAAATATAAGATAAATCAGTGTTGTTTAACATAGAAGGTTAATGTTTATTAAGAAAAGATATGTGAATATTATTTTATTAAAGATATAGGAAATATTTATGTTTATTTTAAATTATAATGAGCTTAGGAGGAGGTAAATGTAATTTTCTTATTTAAATGAAATAGAAAAGAAATTATATATACAATTTTATATATATATATATATATATATATATAAAGTGTATGCAACCCTTTAACGAGGAAATTATTCTACTAAAAGATAAATAAAATTTAACAAACAAGAATAACAAGAAAAAATGTCTCTCATTTTTTTAACTATTGTGGAGAAAAAAAGTGTAATACGAATCTCACGTATCTTTATGCATCTTTTGTTGTTTTATAATACTTATGAAATGAACAAGATACGAGTAATTTATTAGTTCGTGAAATAATTTTTTATAGATTTTTCTAATATTTACATCTAAACATTAAATAAAAAATACTTATACATCTTGAAAAGATCACATAAAATAGAGTAATTTTGATATGAAATAATAGAGTAAATTCTTTATGATTCTAAAATCTTCCATCCAAACCCTGAGATAGAGAGTAACTTTATATTCCTTTTATAAATTATTCCAATGTATGTTTTAAAACAAATAATGATATTTAATATCTCAAACAAATTGTACGTAGCATCTCAAAATATTTAAAAATATTTCTAATAAAAAAGAGAGAGAATTAAGAAACTTGTAATAAGTTTAAAATTTATTGAAAGAAATAGTTCTTATCAAACGCTTTTGCAACTCCACATCTTTGTGTTTTATATTTAGTCCCAGAAATAATTTTATTCTTCTACTCTTATACTTCAGAAAATAATAAAATTATTTCTTTTTAATTTCAAAGTATAAAATTAGGAGACTTTTCCAATTAAAGAATTTAGAAATTAACATTTATGATTTTGTGTAAATTGAATGGCATAATCAATACAAAATTTTATATTTTAGATGATACAAATTAGAATAGAAAATTTATATTTTAGATTATACAAAATAAAATACAATTTTATATGTGTATTACTGATTATAGAATCTAAAATATAATAGAGATTATACATTTGTATTTCGGATTGAATAATTTAGATTCTGGATTGTAATAATTTAGATTCCAGATTGCTTTGTTTCAGATTTCGGATTGCAATAATTTAGATTCCAATTACTTTGTTTCACGATTCTGCCAAAACTTGCAATAATTTGACGATACACTAGAAGAGTGTTATGCTTTCTTTGAATGAAAGAAACAAGTAATCATTTAAGAACAGGTGTGTGCGGAAGTGATCTCCAACAAAAGATGAAGAAGAAAAAAATGAAAAAGATGAAAATGGTAGTTTCAATACCCCATGGGGGTGCAGGATGAAACCATGGGAGTAAAGGAAGAATTTTCCTCTTCAGTCCATCAAGGCCCACTATTCCTTTGGGTTTTTGGGGAAGCCCAACATCTCCTCCTGGGTATGGGTGCAAAATCAAAAAAAGGAGAAAACTTTAGGGCTTCTTCTTCCTGCACCCCTACATTTTTCTTCATGCACCCCCACAATTTTCTAAATCCCGAAATAGGCCTTAATATTTTATTTGAAAAAGGATACCGTGGTTACTGGAAATAGGAATCTGGGAGTGTGCTACGGATTCAGCAATCCAGAACTGAATATTTTTTTTTCCAGATGATGGGATGTTTTAGAAGCAATTTTTGTATAAATTATTGATTTCCGGATTGCTGAATCCGGAAGTCTAATTCTATTACGGATTCATGAATCCGGAATGTTTTTTTCTTAAATTATGGATTTTTGAATCCGAAATTCATATTTCTGTTACGAATTGGTGGATCCAAAATGTTTTTTTTGAATAATACATATTTTGAATTACGGATTGGTGGATCCAAAATTTTACCGGAAGTGCCAATCCGAAATTTTTCCAGATTCCATAATCCATAATGTAAAAAAATAAATATAGTTCAAGTGCATTTTAGGGTTTTTAAAGAATAATAGGGATAATTTGGTCTTTGCATAACATTGTGGGGGTGCAGGAAGAAAAATGTAGGGGTGCAGGAAGAAACTGCCAAACTTTAGTGCATTAATAGAAAATACTTTCCAAAAATATTGACATTTGATGTATTTTCATGTTAATAATTAAAATCAATATCAGTTATCAAGATTAAATGCCAATTATAATTAAAAATGTCAAAACCAACAAAATTCCTCTAATTTCTTCATCCAATAGAAAAACTCAGAAAGAATTCCTCCATTTATATTTTTATTTCATACAGTGCAACAAAAGTTGGAAATTTTTTGTGTGAGATCCTTCATCGGAAAATTTATGTATTAGGTGTAATTATTTTTTTTAAATACATAAATACGTACATGAGAGGACGATTTTAAAATGAGAAATGGTGTTTAGGTTCACGATTTTATTACGATCATTTCTTTTAGGTTATAAGTCGTACTTTTATAAACGATTGTCAACTTTTTTTTTTCCATTAAAAGTATATTTTCAATAAAAAAAATTCAATATTAAACACAATTCTATTATTATTTTTTGTTAATTTTCATTGAAGTTGTGTTTATACAGATTATTTCAATTTATTCATTGAAGCTGTGCTTACAATTTTTGTTTTTTAATTGTTTTATGGTTGTATGACTTAAAAAATATGTCATTATTTATTCTGTAATTGAATTTTTTATGCTATTTATTTTTTAAATTATATATTTAATTATTTATAATTGATGTAATTTAAATAATTTATTATAGAAAAATATTTAATTAGTTTAAATAAATAATTAAATTAATTATGTTGGATAATTTTTATGATAATAAAATTACTCTTAATGAAATGTAAATGAAAATTACATTTTTAATTGAATATTTTTTAATTAGCAGTCGTGATTTGGGATAGTATTGAGAAAATTATTAAAATATATTTCAAATCACGACTTTGTGAAACTAAGAAGAAACAAAATTGAAAGTCGTTATGAAAATATGACTTCTAGTTTGAAAAAAAAAAGTGATCACAACAAAAATCATAAACTTAAGCACTATTTTTTTCATTTTAAAGTGATCCATAACTTATCAATTTCTATAATTTCATAAAAAAATATCATTGTAATAAAAAGGATAAAAATTGCAACACTTATATAAATTCTCTCTTCCTCTTTCATGAAGTACAAATTTTTAATATTTTAATTTATAATTTATAGTGTGGATACTTTTACACTCGGAAACAATAGATATAATCCCTTAAATAAATTAAAATTTCAATTATATTTACTTTATTTTTTAATTAAAAATATTATTATATTATTATAGGGGACTGTGAAATAATAATGTTTTCAGCGTTGAGGGTGTGAAACAATTCTTTCGTTAATGTTAACTACAAAATCCAACAAAGCAGAATAAGAGGGTAACTGGGTAAGATAGCACTACTTGGTCACGAAGCTATACACTAATTTCGAAGTAAACTTTCTCACAACCTTTGATTTTGCACTCTTTGGAGTTCTCACACTCTTCTTATATATTCTGTTCAGTTTCCCAGTTCCAAATTGTAAAGGAGAGAAGAAGATGATGCAGAATCAGAGCAAGCAAGTTACCTCGTTGACCACGACACGCTTGTCGCCACTGGCCAAACCCTTCACGCTCAACCGGTCTACACTCCAACCTTGTTCAAGTTCCCTTTTTGCAGGGTACCCTTTTCTTGAATTGCCAAAAGAAAGCGACTTTGATGGGTTTGGGGAGGATTTTTCCTTACCCATTTACTCTCCCTTAGGCCATGGGAAGCAAGGAGAGGATTCTCATGAGAGTTTGTTTGCCAAAGGAAGTGATGTTGCTGACTCTACCATGTTTAAGAAAGGTAGTTTAGTTTTTTTCTGTCTTTTTTCTCTATCTCGCAATTTTTCTTCTGATGTCTTTGTTTGATTGAATTTCATGTCTGACTCTTGTACTTTTCTTTTAACTTGTCTATAGTCATGTAGATATTGATATTGATTGTGCTTATTACCATGTTGATTTGCACGCCCTTAGTTTCGTCTTTTAAGGCCAATGTATAATTTTAGATGCATTTTATGTTTATTTCAGTCACCCTAATAATTGATTTTGCTGCATTCAAGTTTTTTGAACATATCAAGCTTTTTACTGCTTAAATATTTTTCTCGGATTTGGTTTTTAGACTTATAGTTTTTTTCGCATTTGCATATTGTGTTTTATGGTTGCTGACATGCCATTGCGTATGTAAAGTTTAACAATTGAGCATGTGGTATGAACAAAAATCAAATTTCTATGAAACTCGAGGAATCTTTTTGCTGTTGAAAATTATATTTCGATCAATCCTCAAAGCAACTCTTCATCACAAACTCTTTTTTAGCGAATTTGATATTTAAAATAACCCATAATATAATCAGGCTTTCGTTGAGAGTAATAGATAGGATACATTAGTATAAAGTACCTCAGAAATTTGTATTTTTTATTATCACTTAGTATTCTTTGGTTTACTTGCGTTTGTCCTCAAGAATGAAAAAAAAACTAGATTGACAGTTTACTGTTTCGCAACAACAAATATGGTATTGTTTCCTTTTATGTTTGGAATCTAAGTGTGAGTGAGTTTATGTTTCACATTGAGTATAAATGAGAAAGTTCAGAAAAATATAAGGAAGAAGACTAACAAACACATTATCTTAAGATTTTGGGTTGGAGGTGGTGGAAATTCCTTGTATGTGTTTGGCTCATGTCTCACTATTGTTGAATCTCTCTGGTAAATTTTTGTATATGTTTGACTTATGTCTCATTGTTGTTGAATCTCTCGGATGAATTCTTATATGTGTTTGGCCTATGTTTCATTGTTGTTGAATCTCCCTGTGAATTCTAGTCCAAAGAGCCGGTAATGGTATTTTTTGAAGTGATGAGAATGTTTAAGTTACTGCTAAGTCCGTAACTTTATTGTTCTAGTTACCCTCCACATATCATGAATTATAGGTTTTAAAATGAACCAATACAATTAGTTCAATTATGACTGCTGCCAAGGGTATCAAAGTCTTACTTCCATCTATGGTTGTATTATACTGTTCTTGAATTTTGGTATACATACTTTCTTTTTGTAGTTTTAACCTGTTTAGAAAATTATGGAATGACATGTGCAGGTAAGCAAGCTGTTCATGGATTGAGTCCTTGCCTAACAGAGTCTGCCGGTACTGGTACAATTGTAGCAGAAGACCTTCTGTTAAATTCTAAAGGCACAATACTTGTGGACGATGAATCTGGCACTTTTCCTCTTTCTAATTGCAAGGTTTCCCCAGTCAAATCATTAACAACAGACATGTCCTCTGCTAAAAATACTTATCTGGATCAGTCTTCCAAAACTTTGGTTGAGAATGACTCTGATGTGGATTCTCCTTGTTGGAAGGGAACCAGGGCTTTTTGTCAAACTTCAATAGAAAATTCAGGATCTGTACAAATTAATAATGTAGAGAAAGCAACAGAAAAACATAACAGTTTAAACCCTTTGGCTCCTCAGTTCTTTCCTCGTATTGCATATGTTAAGGATGATTTTGGATCTTCCAACTCTTCTTCACCTGTAGCTACTAATTTTTTCTCAGGAGAGCACATGCTCATGAAAACTGTTATGGCTGAATCCCCTGTAGAACTGAATATGGGGATTGAGCTTCAGCCTTCTAGTAACACCCGTGGAAAGGAAAAGGCAATTAATATGATTAATGATCCAAAAAATAGCTATGTGGATCCTGTACTAAATTTGCATTGTAAGGTGACAAAATCCTCCTCTAAAGAAGATTGCTCAATGTCCAAAGGAAAACCTGAAGCTGTTGTGGATGCTGACAATTTTGTAAAGGGAGCTACAAAGAGTAGTTCTCCAATTTCAACACTGGCATCATCATCATCATCATCTGGGGTTGCTGTTGTTACTGATCTCATGAAAACATTTGAAGGTGTTTCAAAGTCTTTAAGTAAATCTCCAAAACCTGATGTTGGGATGGTGGTCAGTGCAATACATGTTCTTTCAGAATTGCTTGTGCAAACATCCATGGATGGAGTCGGCTCAAATAATGAACATGGTCATGATGAGATTATGATCCAGCAAACAATCAATAATCTAAATGATTTTAGGACAAAAAGATGTGTCCAAAGGATTCCAACCCTTGAGTCAACTCCTGTAGATCATCCATCTTGTCATAATAGGCCATTGGAGCTTCCCAAGGTATTTATGAATCTATTTCCTAGCTATTTTGGTGTGCAGCAGCCTAATTGGGCCACATCTTATATTGTCTTCTGCTCAATCTTTATTGCTATTGAAACTGATGTATACATGTTTACATTTAAGGGACTTGAAATGACAAGTATAGAGACCCTTAATGATCCCAACAAACTTCATCCACAAAATGATTATACGAAAAAGAAAACAGTTTTTAAAATGTTTGGTCAGAGTGGAAAGAGTTTTTTTGCACCTAGCAGTGATAAAGGCAATGAAATTGCTCAGGTACAGGCTATGATGACAACTAGAATCCAATGAGGTTGTATGTTTTTCAAAATCTGAAAAAAATATTTGAATTATTGAAGCTTCAGGTCATTCGGAGAAGTCTGGGGAAAACTCTGGATTTTGATAAACACATGCACCCAGAGGCTTTACTGTTTTTGAACTTATGGCTTGACTCTGAAGCAGAACGATGTTATAGTAAATATAAAACCCATCATTGCCTAATGGAAGCTGGGCTGGATGTAAATTGCACTACTGTTGCGGTATTTCCCTCTCCCCTAAAAGCCTATTTTTGCTACTATAGCTTATCGTAATTCTTAATATGGGCTAATTCTTTAAAAATTTCTGCAGAACACCCTTTAACACACTTTTTCAACACACTCTACTAGGTAAAATTTATGTAGGTGACAGACATTAAAGGATGTCTGGGACTCATTAAAAAGGGTAAGAAAAAAGTGTCTTACTAGCACTTGTCATATTTGTTTCCTGAAATAAATATTTGGATGGGGGGGAGACTCTTAACGCTACTAAAAATCACTGTCATAATTTGCATATTAACTTGGGTGATGTATGAATTATGTATTTCTATTTTCAGGAATTGTTGAGCTGATTGTGCTTTGTAGATTTGCAAGAGACGAAATTGGATGCTGAAGTAATCAGACATTGTAAATATCATACATATTTATTATCAACTAATTTGGGTATGAGTCTGTAGTTGTACGAACGCAACGGATTCACGAATATGCAAAGGATTTGTAATAGTTGATGTTCCTCTATCATATGCCTATAGAAGCTTATAATCTTTGTTCTTAAATATTTTTGTTTGATCCCTGGGGGGTATGCAAATAGATGGTACCTTATTGCTCTAAATGAGCTAAATATCATGCAGTTCAATGATGACGTTGTAATGCTATATAAACGTTGTTGTACTTTGAGCCTGGCTATGATTGAGAGTGGTTTTTTTTTATCAAGTGAGCCCACTCCTCAGATAAAGACCAAAGCATTAATCTCTTCCATAACGAATCAGATTATATGACATTATGAATGCCTATTTGACTGCTGTCACAAATGTCTATTTAATATCATATTTCTCACATTTTCTCAGGTACCTATGAAAGGTGAGACTGCCAGAAAGTTATACACACACACACACACACATATATATATATATATATATATATATATATATATTAAAAACACACTTAATTATATAAAATTTGAAATGTTATTATTTATATGTTAAATTTGTCTATTATAATTAATAATTGAAACTTAATTTATAAGTCTTAATTATTTAAGTTATAATATTATTAGATATTTGTATCCTTTATGTATATATAATACAGTATAAAAAAGGTTAAAATTTTAAAAGATTTTGCTTCTATTCTCATAATCACTACTTGCATCTCCATAATATTTAAAATGATCATTCTATTCTTTGTAAGTTTATTTCATCCAATTAGACATAATAGAACAATATTTCCTACCAAATTAGTGGTGGTACCCACTTTTCATATTATTAAATTAATCAATTGATCTAACGTAAAAAAAAATTGAAAAAAAAAACTAAACTCAGGGAAACAAATTAAAACATTAATATAAGGATCCACTTTATATTTTATCAAAAAATAGACATTCCAAAGTAACATCTTTCGAAATTTTCAAGAATGAATTTATCTTGAATTAATGGTGAAGCTGCATTTAATCAGATAATTAATTGTAGTTTTTTAGCATTGTCATGATGTTCACATTTGCACTTACAATCTCTGGTCCAATCACAAAGGATGTTGGGCACCATGCTAGGCATATCAGTATTGTGTGTCCAAAGTGGATACTGAGAAGAGAAATTTCAGACAAACCTACTACAATTTCTTTAGGAATACTCACTGTTGATATCCTGACTCGTTTTTCTTGTTTTTGTTCAATTTCCACAGTATACTGTTACTTTTTTCCGCTAAAAATGTATGCTCCATTTGGACATTCATTATTTATATTAGCTGTTTGCTTTATTAAATAATCATTAAACATATAATATAAAGAACTTTCTAAGTGTTGTGTGGAAAGTCAAAACCTTCTCTGTTATGTTCCAAGGATTCCGGAAGAAGTTGTGTTAACATCAACTTGAGTGTCACCGCCTAAGGTCGTGATGAGAGTTAGAAAATTACCTTATCATTGTTAATGTGGTCGGTGTTATGTTCGAGTGCACTTAATGGAGGACATGAATCTTGGGACCACTCCTTCTAAAGCTTTTCTTTGCCTTCTTTCTGATTTGCTGGTCGCTGTGTGAGCATTTCTATTCCGTGGTTAGTGCTAGCTGCTGCCCTGTGTCTCCTTGTTGTTAACTAAGAACATCTTATATGCGATCTAATTTATACAAGTTATCTCTAAAATTTGATCGTTAAGATATTAACTCATAAATTTTCATAAGAAGTTTTCTCCGCAAGATTGATACTGATTCATATATTGCGTTAATAAGTTAACAAAGATGAAGTCATTTGTGAGCAGTGCTGGCAGTTCAACCATCTCAGACCTGCAATTTTATACCTTGTAAAGTCACTGTGTAATCAATGCTTACCAAAAACTTTTGACCATATGTTCAAGAAATATGGATGATGAATTCAAGATGATGATTTAAGCTGCTTTATTAAGGTAACTGTAATGAAACATGTCATGCTGATGCCGAATGATTTACAAATTGTTAAGTATCACAAAAATTATGATAAGTGGGAACAAACAAACACAATTTATAGAGTGTGCGTGTCTTAGATCTACAACTTTGCACAAAATTTTAACTCTTAAAAGTCTTAATAATTAATTTACATGTGGTAATCAGTATCACACCAAGTGATGCACGAAGGGTTGAAAGTGGTTTACAGAGGAAGAAAAGAAATAGGTTACGACGAAACTGTGGTAATTGTGACTATTTATGTGTATAAAGTAATGGTTTTGAGAGTGGTAAACTCTTGATGTACTTCAAAAGGATCAAATAATTATTTTACTGTGAGTGTGAAAGTGCTTTTCATTCCATGCTCTATATTTTCTTCAACGTTTTATTATTGTTGCCATGATTCGGCTCCTAAAAAACGATAAAAACTTAAACTAGGTTTCCTACTGCGTCAGTTAATTTCATTTATCGTCTTCACTTCTGAACAAGTTATTTTAAAATAATATTACCCCTATTTTAAAACTTTCTTTCTGGATGATTTCAAAATATTTTTGTAAAATGATGTAAAGACTGAAATATTAGCTTCATGTTTTTTCTTAACTTTTGACAAATTGGAAAGAAATAGAAGGAAAGTAAATGAATGAAAAAAAGAACAATAGATTGAAAATGAAAATTGTTTGATGGAAGAAAACTAAAAGAAATAAAGGGAAATAATTTTTTTATTATACTTTTTTTTACTTATTATTAAAAAATAAGACCCCATAATTGAGCAGGGATTGTTTGATTTTTAAAAAATGAGGGTATTTTTTTCGCTTTTCCGCACATTCACCTTTGTGTGTAGCAAAAGGACTTGAAGATATAAATTGCGTTTCAGAAATTAAATTTCTAGAAATACTATAACAAAAAATGTTATGGGTTAAAAAACATATAATCAAATTTTAAACTCAAGCAACTAATCGACACAAACTATGTATATTTATATTCTGCCGTGTATAAAAGAATATTTTTAAACCAATACATTTAAACATTTGATCAGTGTTAGTAATAAGTAGTTATGAATGGAAATTAGATTGAAGGTTTCTTGATAAATGTATAGCTACAATACAAATATGGTTAAATATCATTTTTTTTTTGTCGTATTTTTTTAAATTTTTTGGAGTGTTTTTGATTGAGAATGCTCACAATCTTTTTTATTCTCCGTTAGGAATGTTATCTTGTAATACAATATAAGACGGGTAAGTATATGTAAAGATACTCTCATGTCTAAATCAACTTTTATGTTTAACTGAGTTATTAATATTGAGATTACCTTACCTTTTACTTTATCATTGAATGCTCTATTTATACTTATATTTGATGGACTTAGTTGTTGGAAATTTGGATATTTTCTTTGATTCATAACATTTTTTCTTTAAATTATATTCGTAAATGGTAATATTTGCTAAACGTGTCTTATGAGATTAGTTTAAGTTTTTTAAACATCGACAAACTGAAATGGTTGAAAACTAGTTGTTCGTGTGGATTGTGCTCCTAATCACGTGTTGAGTAGAGAGATCGAGGTCAAACAGTATATGTATGTTTGATATAAAAAAAAGGATTAAAATAAATAGATAAAGTGAAAATAAATAAAATTGCTGATAAAATAAATAAATCAATAATGCATGGAGTTTTAATTTCTTTTTTCTTTTTTCCTTCATTCCCATCAAACATTTTGGTTCACATCCGCCTCAATTGTCTCCTGCACTCAGCCAATTTGTTGGATAGATCCTAAAACAATTTTTTTTATGATTGTATGCTCGTTATCATGTTTTTTTTTTTTAAATAATAATGAATGATTAGTAACTGAAAATTGTTACTTTTTTTAATAACCATTTTAACAGTTATATATAAAGGTATGTATGGTAAATTTAATTTATAAGTTAGTTGAAAGTAGTTGATACATCATAGAAGGGCATGTTTAGATTTTTAATTATTATATATATATATATATAAAATCCTAAATTATTTTAATTTTGGCAAATTTATTATTATGAATCACATAAGACAACCAGACAAAATATTATTTATATATTTCAAAAAGTGAGTTTTTACAGATAAAATAAACAAATATATAAATATACACTAAATCGCAGTATCACTTAACCGCTTGCCTAATACTTATGATGCATGATCAAAATAATTAGTGTTGCTAGAAATATAAAATGAATTAGTTATATTTATCCATAAATAGATAAAAAATATATATATATTCTGACTGAATTTTTCAAAATTATTTTTAGGAAGTAAAATAAAAAATAATTAATTTTTAAGATAAAATTAATTAATTTATAAATGAAAATAAATTTTAAAGAAATTATATAAAAGATTTCTATAAATTAACTTATTTTGTTGGTTAGTGTGAATTTTAGTTCATGTGACAAGAAATATTAATTTCTCCAATCAAAATTTAGAGAGCAACAATTGTAATTAGAGTGGTTCTGAAGCAATTATCTAACAAACATTGTCCTCGTCCTAGTGGCATTAAGTATCTAGTTTGAGTCAATATTATCCAGTGATCTAACGTAATCACAATTAAGGAAGAAAAGTGAAATTACTGAAGTAAGAAAGTGCAGGAACAGTATAAGTAAGGTGGTTGCAGTGTTTTGAAAACTAAGTTGGGAGTTAATCTATCTCTTTAAAAAGAGTAGCATAAAAAAGGATGGTCTAATCTAATCACTAGTTTTTTTGTTTATGCACGTTATCCACATTTGTGCATAATAGACAGCAACACTCAAGTTACTTGGATGTGATGATGTAAAAGTATTGAAACTAGTTTCACTTGTTTGTAAGGGTTTCTTGCAAAACCCAACCATAACAATTAATGTCTTCTTCTTTCTCTTCGTCTTTTTCTCTTCTTATCACCCTCTCTTGTTGCTCACTGCCTCTGAAAGTGAAAGTGTGAAACCTTTGTCGTTGACATCATAACCAAGTCAAATTATAAATCAGAAAAAAAAAATTGATAAAAAATAGGCTAATAAATTTAAAGATTTCAATTGAAAGAACTAAAAAGAAAAGAGTCTAATATTACCTAATGCACGAAGAACTAAAAAAAATTCTCACAAAATTCGAGATGTATAAATTTTGAAAAAATTATACACATTACTGAAAATACAATTTACAATAAAGAATTTGTGTTTTAATATATGATTTTAACTTTTATTTTCACAATTATATCTTAGTTTCTTTCTTTTGAAAAAAATGCATAGAAACACAATTTTAACCTTGTTGAAATTGTCTATGTTCATGACTTTGCCTTGGTCTCTATCAATTGAAATTTTACTTACCATGACAATTTTAGTTGCTTCTTTTTGTGTTTTTGTACTCATTGGACACATTTCTTTTGTATAATGTTGCACAAAATATTTATATATCTTCTTCATCTCTCAATTCTCTCTTAAGCACAATTATGATGATAAAAAAAATGATTATTAAGTGTTTCCCGAAGACAATAAAAATAGCAAAGAAATCAAGAGAATAAATCTAATGAAATAATAGAGAATTCACTTGTACATCAACATATTAAGGACTAAGTTTCAATTTTAAAATAAAGAGAAATAAAAAGAATTATAGGTGTAATCTTAAATGAATTATTAAAAAACATAAAGGTGAAGAATTAAAAACATCACGAAGAAAAAGAGACTAGGAATATCTACCACTCTTGTCAATTATCTTGAGTTTATAATGACAAACTTAGAAAAAAGAAGTGTGTATTCAAAGTTTTTTTAAGTTCAATAACATTAGTCTCGTTTAAAATGGAATAAAATCTCGATGGAGTGTTAACTCAAGGTGCAAAATATAAATGTGTATATCTCAACATTCACCAATTACATGCTCCTACAATTGAACACCACCAAAAATGTAATACGTTTCATAAAAAAATAAAATAAAATGTGTAAGACTAAATAAGGTAATATTGATAATGGGCTAACACAACATCCAACATATTAATAAACGATATTGAAGCATGATGAATACAAATATTCACAAGATCTAATTTTAAAAAAGACAAAAGAAAAATGTTCTTACATGTAACAAACACCGAAAAAAGAAATTTGGTTTATAAAAGATTAGTGGAAATACCTCCATATTTTCTTCTTTTACTCAATTTTCAAGATGATAGAAATGTACATACATACAAAAATAATTTTCAATGAGTTGAAGTTGAAAATCAAAAAATGAAGTGCAGAGAGTGATTGAAATTGAAGGTTATTTTATTTTATATGTAAGATTTTGTGTGGAAATGTGTGAGAGTATGTTCTCTTTGTTGCCTTAAAATAAGGAACTAAGGAAAGGGTGAGAGAGTCATATAAAAACTGTACATTAATATTAATTTAAAATATTAAAAAATAATTTTATTTTTTAAATAATTCATATGAAATGACAAAATACTTTATTGTATTAATAAAATGAGATATATAAAATAAGAGTAAAATCGAAAAAAATTTATGTACACCAAAAACAGTTATAATGAGATCCCCTTTATATATAGGTATAAATTTAAAAAAATGTGTAAGACTATATAATAGACTATATCACACTATGAATGTGTAAGATTCAATTTTAAATAAAAAAGAAAAGAAAACAGAGACAATTTATCTCAAGTTACAATTTTTTTTGGAAGAATAAATTGATCTTGAAGTTAACAAATCACACTAATCTCTTTAACGGTTATATATAACTTCATAACTAAACAAAATATGAATATAAATAATTCTTTTTCATAAAACTTGTTGTCTTATCTTATATAATTTGGTTGTAAAGTGAATTATGTTTGTATTTCTAAAACATATTTTCACTGTAATGTGAACTATAACGTTATATTTAAGTAATCTTCAAAACTAGTAATCGTTTATTCTTATTTTCAATGCATGATGAGGTGCAAAGTTTCTATATATCTTCAAACAAATGTAACGAACTAATTAACAATTTTTTTTTTTACATTATTTATCAATAATAAAACAATTACAAAAAATATTTAGATTGTGTGAACAACAAGCCAATAGATATAGTACGAAAACATGTATAAGAGATTATACTATATTTTTTAAAATAAAAAATAACAATGTCACTTATTTTATTTCGGAACTTTTTAACTTAAATAGCAAATATGGGCGCATTACATTTTAATAGAAGGTGTAAGAATATAGAGTTACTAACAAAAGGTAAATTAGCAATGAAATAAAATTTGATGAAATGAAATGACACAATTGTTGTAATTAAGCATGAGTTAAAGAATGTTGTTGTAACACAAATAATAATTTAGTGATAAATGTTGATCTGAATTAATTAGTTTTAATTTAGAAAAGCATTAAATTAAAGTTTGAAGAAGAAAAGTTGTAATAAAAAGAAAAAGTATTTGTCCTTAAAAATAAAATCTAAATCGAACCCCATTTGATGAATGTTTGGGAACTTATGAAGCTCATTTAAAAAGTGTCCCACTCCCATTCTTCAATATTTCATTCTTCTCCGCCATTTAAAAATTCAACATCTTGACCGTTGTTCCTTCAACCCACTCAATTCCCAGATCAAACACATCTGCTTAAGTTGTAGTCTACCAATAACTTAACATTATTTTATTTTACAACTAATCGTTTTTAAATACGTAATTTATATTACACTTTACAAAAAATTCTTATAACGTTAAATTAAACATCCCTTCATTTCTTTTTATCGCAGTTAGAAAACCTAATTATTTATTAGTTGTGTTATATCTAACTTTTTCATTTCATTGATTTTACATCAAGATATCTTTCAGCTGCAGTGCCTAACTAATTTCTTTCTAATAATAGACTAATTTTTTTGTTTCCACCAAAGTTTCTTTTTTAGTTGACAGAAGTTTATTATATACTACATCTACATGTTACCACTGTTTTCTGCTCTGTTCCTCACTTCACAGTTCCCACACTTCAGACTTCATTCTCGTCATCTCATGTGTTCCTGACCAACAACCACCATGAAACCGCCGCCACCACCACCGTCACCACCGCGACCTCTTCCACTTGCCCTCATTCTCCTCCTCCTACTGCTTTCCACCCCCATTGGCACATCTCTCTCTCTCCCTCACCCTCCAACCCCATCCCCCACATCATCTCCATCATCACCTTCCGCATCCACCACTTCCACCCTTGACCCAAAGCAAGTGATAGCCCTAGAATCCCTCAACATCCCCACCTCAAGAGACCCCTGCGCCCAACCCTCCTTCCACAATGCCACCCTCTGCGACTCCTCCAAACCCTTCCGCCACCTCATCTCCCTCCGCCTCGCCAACTGTTCCTCCTACCTCTCCCTCTCCTTCACCGCCCTCAAGTCCCTCTCCACCCTCCGCTCCCTCTCCCTCCTCAACTGCCCCCTCTCCCCCGTCCGCCTCCCCCCGGAACTCGCCTCCTCCCTCACCTCCTTCTCCTCTGTCAACAGCCTCCGCCGCATCTCCGGCGTCTGGCTCTCCCAGCTCCAGAACCTCACCTCCCTAACTGTCTCCGACGTCCAAATCAAAGCCTCTGGCCCCTTCGTCATCCTCGCCCACATGACCAAACTCAAAACCCTGACCATCTCCAACGCCAACCTCACCGGATCCCTCCCTGGCCACCTCCACTCCAACCTCACTTTCATAGATTTCTCCAAGAACCGCCTCAAAGGCAACATCCCCCCCTCCATCACTATGCTCGACTCCCTTCAACTTCTCAACCTCTCCTCCAACTCCCTCGCCGGCGAAATCCCTCCCTCTATCGGAGACCTAATTTCCCTCACAAACCTCTCCCTCGCTTCCAACTCCTTCTCGGGCTCTATCCCCGACTCCATTTCCGCCCTCCCCGGCCTACTTCACATGGATCTGAGCTCCAACCAACTCAACGGAACCATCCCCAAGTTCATTTCCCAAATGAAGTCTCTCAGGCACTTGAATCTCGCCAACAACAACCTCCGCGGCGTTCTTCCCTTTAACCTCACTTTCATCAAGCGATTGGAGGTCTTCAAGGTTGGTGGCAACACTAACCTCTGCTACAACCACTCCGCCATTTCTTCCAAGTTGAAGCTGGGGATCTCGCCCTGTGATAAGTACGGAATGCCGGTGACTCCGCCCGCCAAGGATTCGTCCGCGGATGATAGCAGTGACGATGATTACGATGAGGGTGATGCGGAGGAGATTAGGCACAAGAAAGAGCACCATCATGGACCTAACAAGTTCGTTCTCGGTGTCGCCATTGCCCTCTCTTCCATTGTCTTTCTCATTATTTTCCTAATCCTCTGCTCCAAGTGTTGTCGTTAGAGGAAATTTTGGATATTTTTAGATTAGGGATATTCACAAAATCGGTTGAGTGCACCTTGTTTGATATATTTATTTTTTTTAATTATTGTTATTATACAATAGTTACAGAGCAGGTTCCAGGAGAGGGAAGATGATGAATATGTAACTGCCCAAACAAAATTAGAAAATAAATAATGAAATTGTTGTATTTTGGTGGGGATATTTGGAAAAACCAGGCAGGAGAGTCATTGAATCAATTTCATGCGCAGTGTAGTGCGTTTCTCTATCATGGGATGTTACTTTCTAGATTTTAATGTTTTGATGCCGTCTTATTCGTTGTTTGGAGTAGAAGGTGGAGAATGGTGCATGTGGGTTTGGTATCTTCAACATTTGTGTTACTTGTGCTATAACCGGTTCTTTCTCATACTTGTGATTCATAACGTACACTCCCTGCTTTCAGACCTTTTCATTTGTTTCTTGCACTGTTCCATGTTGCATTAATAATATCTGCCTTTTTACTTCTTTGGCTGGGAAAATTTGTGTTTATTAGCTTTCTAGATTCTTTAATTCATGCATAGATTCACCGTAGAAGTTGGAGGCAAAAACTTTGTAAACTTTTAGCTAAATAGCTGGATCCTGTGATACTCATTTCAAGTTCTTCTGCATGTGGCTAAAACAGTGATGCTCTATTATTTGTGGGCACATCTCTAGAAAATTTTGCTTAGTTTGAGTAGGAGAGAGAGGCAATTGCTTAAGTAGATAACGGTTGGTGGTATTATTTGCAAACTGGAAATTGTATGATTTTGGATATCTGGCTCTGGTCCAATTTATGATTTGTGTTACTGTTAAATATTGGATATGAGCTGTCTGTCCTTCTTGATTTGCCATAAGTTAGGGTGATGCCAAATACTAGAATCAACTACTAATATTATTCATCATATGATCCATTGTCCATTACCTTGTCATATGTGCTTATTTGTTTCTGTTGTTTAAATAAGTATAATCTTCAACACAATTTTTTGAGGTACACGAGTTGACAAGTAAAGTCAGAAACTTGTTGTAAATATAGCTGTTTGGTGAAGTCTGCTTTGTAAATTGTTTTATTTAATACATGGTACCACTTATTTACTTGCATTCAAATCTTCCATTATCTTAGTTGGTGAAATTGTATTGTGAATTTCCATTAGAATTATTTGTGTTGTGTTGTGTTGCATGGACTGAAGTTGAAGATTTGATTGGACTATTAGTTCTAATAATTTGAGTGGTTTTATTATCTGCAATCTGTATCCAACTTGTCATCTTAAAGAAAAGGACCCAGATTGGTCGTTAAATTCCAAAGAAACCATTATATTCTACCAACATTTTCCAACCTGTCTTCACTTAACAAATCTATCTATCAGCTACCCTCACCACGTGCTTCGGTTTCGTTTTTTCATTTTACTACCACACATTTTTAAAACATTCTTCATAGGACACCATCTATAACAAATTTTCATCAGATTTTTTATTTATTTTAAATTATATCATTATTGATATTAATTTTTATTTTTACTTTTAAGATCTAAATTTTATATAAGACTAGGTTCTTAATTTTAAAATGCTTGTTATATCACATTAACATGTTTCAATTTTTTTTTTTATAAAAATTGTATAAAAAATTTAAGATGTTCATTTAGATTATCCGTTATTTGTCCATAATACACTGTTAACGACTAATTGAGATAAAGTTTGAGATTATGATATGCAGAAAAGAATAAATTTTGAAGATTAGTTTATATGAAATAAAAGTTTATGGAGGTAGAATTTAATGAATAATTAAAGATGTCGATTTAAAAAAAGTAAAATAAAGTGTTGGAGAATTAGGAGATTTAGAAGTATTTGACACAAACTTATATATGGTAAGATGCCAACTGTTGAGCATAAACTCAAAGAGTTGGAAGACTTAGAAGTTTCCTTCAATATAGTTTCGACAAAGGACACTTAACCATGCTTCAATTTTTATATCTTGTTGCCAACCGTTTGGAAGTTATCATATTTTCATCACATTAATTGCATATCAATTGTTTCTCTAAATGTGTTCATAGCTTAATAATGAAATAATGTATTAATTTGCATACAAGGAAAAAGACTGGAATACTTTCTCCACAAAATATGTATTTGTTACCTTCGTAAAAATTCAAAGTCTACTCTACATCTGCTATGTACCTTCTATTAATAGTTATATTTGAGCATTTTAATATGCAATGAAATATATAATATTTTTGACGTGATGGGTCTATTTAGTTAAAAAAAATTATTTAAATTATCTTAAACTTTAAAAAATAACAAAATAAATTCTAAAAGTTTTACTAAAAATAACAAATATAGTACACAAAAATAGTGAATTTTCTTTTTACAAATTACGATTTTGGATAATTTTTTATTTTTTTTACAAAAATTGGTAAGTTGTACACCATGTGAATGATTTTATAGTGAAATTTATACCTGATTTGTAGGACTTTAGTATAAAATAATACAACTAAAAGTCGTACAAGAGAGATACGACTTCACTTAAAATTAATTTTCGAAAGTCGTCAGGATGACATACTATTTCTGTTTAACGAAATTGACAGATCGTATTGGTGGGGTATGACTTCCATATGAAGTATTATCAGACCTAAATCATATTCATATAATACAACTTTCACTTTAAAAACATTCACATGGGTACGACTTATCTATTTACGTAAAAAAAAATTACTCAAAATTGTAATTTAAAAAAATTACACTACTGTTTAAGAAAAACCATCTTTTACACTTTGTTTGCTTGTGAATATGTAATGTTCATGAAGATGAAAACTCATTTCTGTTTGTATTGGCTAATTAGGAGAGAAATGTGAAAAAAGCAGGATGAGAATATTGCCCCTCCATAAAGAGCTGAAATAGAGAAAAAGTCACGTGTTAAAGTTAATTTTACTATTTTACTCGAGAATGCAACAATATTGAAAATTCGACATTGTAATTGTTAACAACATGCATAATTGAGACATAATCAATTACGTTATGAAAAATAATCAAAAAATAAAATTATATATATATATATATATATATATATATATATATATATATACTACATTATGCTACTTGCAATTCTAGTCTCTTTTTTTTTCATTTGTATTCCCACTCCGGTCCAAACATAGTTTAGCCTATTCAAATGCACATGTGCATACTATCAAAATTCATAATGTTTACAAATTTAAGCTATAAACTTTCTCGTATAAATCAATACAATAAAAATAACTATGTCAAATTAAATTATGTAAACTTTTAATATTTTTAATAGAGAGAACATTTTCGTCATTTTTTATGCCTTCCAAATTATGTGATTCAACTACCAATATAAAAAACTTTGACATTATTAACAATCAAAATTCTATTTTTTAACATTAAAATACTAATTAACTTTCGACATTTAATAGACTTTATCTTTATCTCAACACTTTTATCTTTTCAATGTGTGAAGAAGTTTTTTTTAATAGTATTAACAAGTTAATTCTACTTTAAGATTGTAAATTTCTTACATCAACCGATTAGGAATTACTTTAGATATAAATTTTAACAATTTTATTACAGAAACAAATCATTTTTAAGGCTTATATATGTTTTTATTTCATGTAAAATAAGTGGATTTTGATTTTGGTTATCGTAAAAAAAAAAGTTATTCTACTAAAGTTAAAAAAAAACATTTTTATCCTAATATTATATGATACTAGTTAATTACATATACTAATATTGTAATATAATGTTGACATGTGTTATCTAAAAAAAACCTTAAGATCCGTAAAATAAATATTATTTATTTATCTTAAAATGTATATTAAAAATTAAAAGTAATAATTTAAACATTACAAAAAATTTGGTTTTAACTGAGTTTATTTTACATTATGGGTTTAAGAACCTCTATTAAATAATATGGGTTTAAGAACTTTGAAATTTTCGTAAATAATTTGTTTTTTAAAATAATCTTCATCCTCATTTTCTACCATCTCTAACGATCCTTCTGACTTCTTTTTTTCACTGTAAACACACACACTGATCTTCGATAGAGGCTTGGGTCAAAAAGAGATGTGTAGAACTATATAGGTTTATCTGAATGGAAATCTTTTCACAGGAAAGAAACCAATAGATGATATGTCTGCAGTTGGATGGACCTTGAAAAATTGGATAAGTAACTCGATGCCAACTTAATCATGGAATTTGTGGATTCCAATTTGGTACAACAGCACGAGAATTTATCGATGACACATTGATTCATATATCATATGTTTTGAGATTAGCCTTGAACCGTCGCAGAAGTTCACGTGAAGCTCGAATTGGTCACCCAAATGAAACAGAAATATATAAAGTCATAAGCCACTGGAAATGATAAATTTAGGATTGGTGAAGTCTGACTCTGGTTGAGTTTTATGGTCCGTGCTACTGTTGGTAGTTTGTTATTAGTTGTCATAGCTACCATGATTTATGCAAATAAATAAACATACAAGCGTTTGAGATATTCAAAATATGCCATATTCAAAAAGCTATGTTTGAGATAAACCCATTATTTGTCGGATTAGGTCATAAAAATGAATATGTTAGTATATATAGACCATAGTTAACCAAAATCAGTAAATAAATAAAAAAATTAACAGTGTATTAACAATATCCATGACTTACTCATAATGCCTTGGTGCTCCTAATGTGAATATTAACAAGCTAAGCAACTTATCCTTGTGTGACTTAACAAGTTACCCTTTTGCGCACCTAATTTGAATCCAGAAATTTACAATTCCATCAGATGTGTAAAGGAGAGGATTTGCACCGAAATAGCATTCAAGTACAGAGAAACACAGTAGTATTTGTATGGCCAGTCTTAGTTTGATTCCCTTCTTGAGAGACAATAAGGAATAACCGTATCCCAACATCCTGATAATCTATTTTCTATGAAAACATACTGCTGCTCAACTCAACTTCCCAGTAATTTGTTTTCAAATCAAACCCATGTCAACAATTTAGATGGCTTATTCAGTGATTGACAAATTTAGTAATTTCAAACAGAAATCAACTGCGTAAATTGCCTTTAACTTGTCTGTTAAACTTGAAGTCTAAACCTCTGATTCAGTATTTAGGACTATCCTTGATCCATCTTATGCGTTTTCATTGACTATCCTTGTCAATAAATGTGTCATGTCAAATCAAATACCGTGATTGGCATAAGATTTATTCATGAAATGAAAGGGGTAAATTGACATGGCGTCACTATGATTTCCCCTCAATTGAATTCCCTCAACAATTTATTTACCAGAAATCTCTGCAAGAACAGAAGCCATCCTTGAAATGGTGAAACCGATTTGAATCTCTCAGGATAATTTCCCTTCTGGTTGTCTTGGACATGAACTTCACCATCTCATGACAATCACCACATACTCGTAGGTTCTTGGTGACCCTAATAGTCCTGCCGGGTGACAAATTTAATATACCGAAAGCCACAGCTAACTTCTCACTGTGCCCACACAAAGCCACTTCCTTCTCCGTGTCATCTGCATTAATCAACGCATACCTCATCTTAGGAGAATAGCCTTCACTCTTCATCTTTATTCTCAAATTATACAGCAATGAGAGTATAGTTTTTGCTTGAGGGTGTGCAGAATCTGCAGAAACAAAGGTTGTACTTTTTCCTTGGACCTCTATCCAACTACAGCCAGGGCTCTTTTTTAGTCCCCGCTTACTTATCCTCTCCCGTAACTTCTTTACTTCTTCCCACTTTTCTGCCTCTGCATAGATGTTGGCCAGAAGAACATAATATCCTGTGTTGTCTGGCTCTAGCTCAAAAACATGCTCTGCCACTGTTTTGGCTAGCTCCACATCATGATGGATCCTACACCCACAAAGTAAGGCACCCCAAACTGTAGCATCTGGTTTAATTGGCATTGTCTCAATGAAGTTGTACGCCTTAGATAGATTTCCAGTGCGGGCAAGGAGATCTACCATGCAAGCATAGTGGTCTAACTTGGGCTCAATGTTGCATTCACTTATGGAATTAAAAATTTCCCACCCCTCATTCAGTAATCCAGAATGACTACAAGCATAAAGTATGGAAGTGAAGGTAATCTCATCAGGCTTAATACCTACAGTCCTCATCTTCTGAAAAGTGGCAATAGCTTCATTTCCAAACCCATGCATGCCATACCCAGTAATCATAACAGTCCAAGAGATCAAATCCTTCTCAGAGATCATATCAAAGAGAAACTGTGCATGAACTAGTGACCCACATTTTACATACATGTCGATGAGTGCATTGACTACATACAAATCTGATAAGTACCCATTTCTCAATATGCACCCATGAATCCCTCTGCCTATATCAAGAGCAGCTAGGCTTCCACAAGCTGGAAGAACGCAAGCCATTGTAATGCCATCAGGTCTTGATTCTTCTTGCATCTCAGAAAAAAGTTTAAGAGCTTCATTAGGGAGAGTGTTCTTTGAATAACCACCAATCATGATATTCCATGAGACAATGTCCTTAACTGGAATTTGAGAGAAAACTAAATAAGCTTCTTCCATGCTTCCACATTTTGCATACATATTCATGAGAGCATTAGACACGGGCAAGCTCAAGGTCACGTTGTTCTTTCTAAAGTAATTGTGTAGATCTCTGCCTTTATCCAGTGAGTTGCTGTGTGCGCATGCATGAAGGACACTAGTCATGGAATAAACATCTGGACTAACCCCTTTGCATTCCATTTCATAGAATAATCTTATTGCATCATCATATAGACCTTCTCTTACATAAGCAGAAATTAATGAAGTCCAAGAGACAACAGTTGTTTGACCCATTTTCCCAAAAACTTGAATGGCGTCATTTAAATTACCACATTTTGAATACATGTCTAATAAGGTATTGTTAAACCTAACTTCCCTGCCAAAACAAGCTTTCACTCCATGACCATGAACTGCTCTCCCAAATGAAAGACTACCAACATTTGCGCAAGCTACAAGAACATTAACCAAGGTAGCCAAATCCACACCAACCCTTAAAATAAGCATCTGAATGAAAAAATCGAGTGCAGTGTGGGAAAAACCATTCATCACGCACCCACTTATCATCGAATTCCAGGACACAACATCTCTATCACCCAATTCATCAAACAACTTGTGTGCATTGTCAACTCCTCCACTTTTGAAATAAGTTGCAATTAAGGAGTTAACAACAGTATTATAAGAACCAAAGCCTAGTTTATAAATATACCCATGGATACTTTTACAGTCCCCTACCCTTCCCAAAGTACGCAAACAATTTAAGATACATGAAAACGTATAAGAATTCCCCGCAATTCCCAGTTTCTGCATTTTCCTAAAAAGATATATGCTTTCACGATAATCACCAATCTTTGCGTATTCAGACATCATAAGATTCCACAGAAAAACCTTGTTATCACTGAGAGTATGATCGAATATCCGTCTCCCTTCTCTTAAGTCTCCACAACTCACATACATGAACACTAGTTTTGGACCCAAAAGCCCTTCAATTGGTATCCCATTGGAGGAGATAATTGAATGAACTATCTTACCCTCTTGCAGACGCTTACTTTCAGCACAGAGCTGCAAGATAGAAGCGAAAGTGTTCAAATCAAGCTCGGATTTTTGGGACATTCTGAGCAATTCCACTGCATTTCGAAGATCACCCACCTCGCAGAATTTGCTAATTTTGGCGTTTTCATCCAACATGGAAGAGACACCTGCCCTAGTGCTACGAGGAACATCCAAATTTGAAGATAATAAACATTTTCTTAAAGAAGATGGTCTGAAGAAGATGAAACCGTTCAGAGGTATTGGATAATTGGCTTCATTTGTATGACAGTTACAAGTTGAGCAGCTGCTGAAGTTGGTTACGATTTTCACCATCGCCAACATGTCTCTCTTCTGCTACTCCTGCTACTCCGAGATATTTATTATTATTATTATTATTATTATTATTATTATTATTATATATATATATAGTAGTGTCTGAATTTACGGGTCTAGACTAAAAAAAAGTGTCAAATAACTCTTTAAAATTAAAATATTGTATTTTAACTTTTGAAATGAATAACTTATCATTATTATCTTAAATTAAATGTCATAATCATTATTATATGCAAAAGAATAAAACAAAATGAGTGTTAGTTACTGTGAAATAGATGCAATGGATGAACTTAAATACTTTATTTATGCGTCTTTGTTTCTTAGGATGAAAACATTATAAGGGAAGAAGAAAGGCAAGAAAGTTCAATTTCCAATACCTTTAAACATAGAAAATGAGGCAAACTTTCGTATCTGACTTTATTAGAAAGTTTGATAAGAACTTGAATTTTTTTTTAAATATACAATCGATTATATGTGAAACATAATTAATTATCCTTTAAAAATAATAAAGTATTTATGTTTTTTATTATAATATAGTAAATAATTAAAATAAATAATATAATAATAAAATAGTTTAAATTTTAATATTTTGTAAAATCAATTATTTAAATATTTAATAATTAATCTACTAAGAAAAATAACTTTAATCAATTAAGTTTAAATTATTTATATTATATATTTTTAAATTGATATGTAATATATAATTAAATATTTACATGTAATATATAATAATTAAATTGTTATTAATATTTTATTAAAAATTATATTTTAAATATAACAAAATAATTAATCAATATAATAAATATATATATATAAATTAAATTTTATTTTAATAAATTTTATTTATTTTAATTCTAATTTATATTTATATTTTATTTTAGTATACTTTATTTTGAAATATTAATTTTATTTATAAAAAATTTATAATAATTTTGTATTTTATTTTAAATTTGATTTTAACTTAAATTTAGATGTTTTACATTAATTTATTTTATGAATTATTCTCAATATTATCCAAATTTATTTTATCATGTTAATCAAATGTATTACAAATTTTCTTCTCATCTTCCATCTTTTCTCCTCAACTCAAACAACATTATTTTCCATTTTCTTTTTTAAAAAAAAGTAAAGTTCAGTAAAAATAACTTGAAAAGGAAAAGAAATTACAAGAATGTAAGTAGAAAGCCAATTTAAATGACTAAAAATGTAAAATAGAATGAAGATGAAGGACATAAAGGCTTTTAAAAAGTAAATAAAAACTAGATAAAATTGCAGAAATGGAATAATTTCATTTAAAAGTAATGTAAGACATAAAAGATGATACATGATATTCTGTCTAATTGTCTACAACCACTAAAATTGAAATTCGAGATCTTATACACAGATTTTTGTTTCTAATGATCGACAAATTGATAAAGACACATGTTCAAATTGACTAGACAAATTTGATAATATCTTAATATACGTGACATTAATAATTATGGATAAGTTTCATTTTCAGCAATTCATTTCAAACTTTAGTTATTTGAGATATCAAAATGTACAACTCAAAGTATATTTTCAACACTTAAAAAGAAAAAAAATCAAAATTGTATAGTTGTTGTTTTTCCTCCTCAATGTCTTTATTTTTAAAATTTTCTTCCCAAATTTATCAAATGATCCTAAATGCATTACATCAGAAATAAAACATCTTTTCATCATCTGCAACATAACTTTCTCTGAAAACTTTTTTCTGTCCTTCTAAATATCATACACTTATAAAGGAAACGGCATTACAGTCATCATAATTATTTGGAAGAAGGGGCATAAATTGAACTCTTCCATTTGAAAAAAGAAATGGTATACCTGAGAATCAAGATAATTTATAATATAAAGCACATAGCTGAACTATGTGTGCTAAGCTTGATTATTACTTGAAACTACACTAGGATTGAAACTACACTAGGATGACATAGAGCCAAATAAATAAGTGAAAAGGAGGAAAGAACTTTAACTTAAGTGTTTGTTTTGCAATCAATTCTTTACTTAATTCTTACAAATAAGATCTACTGTCCCCAAATGTAAAATACTTTGCGTTTGTGTGTGTAATATATATACCTCAGAACAACACTTCTCCAAAAAATGCAACTTGAGCAGGTAATCATGTGAAGCTTCTCATCTTCATGCAAACTAGGACATGTGGTTAAGCATTAACATCCTACTAGATTGTGATGCATCATAGCATGTATGCCAGAAATCCACCACTCCCTGTATTTAGTGAGTATGAAGAATCGAAGGCAAAAGTAATAGAGCTTGATTCACCAGCTAGAACATATTTACACGAAAAAACCATGGCAGAACAAATGCTATTACCAGGCATGCCATCAAGAAGTTACAAAATGGCTGTCCTCGACAGCATCCACCAAACCTGCGGGAAGAGTTGCCACCGTTTTCCATGAACCTTCTTTCATTCCACTTTTCCAAAAATTCATAATTACTAACACCCGAAACATTTGTTGCAGTTTCACTACATATTTCACATAACCTGTGATTAAAAAAGGTAGCCAATATCAATAATTTATTTGATATTAGATTATAAAACAAAGCACTCACTTGCAAGGGACCATCTTCAAATTTGGCAGTATACAATAAAACTATAGCATAGAACAAAAAAACGTCAGGATGATTACAACTTCTATAAGGGCTCTTTTTTATTAGAAGATATTGCTATAGGGAACCTCACGGTGAATCATATCTCTAACAATTTAGTTTTTAACCAAGTCCAATAACAGTGTGTGATTCAAATGACAGACTAAACGTAGTGAGACAGGGCTTAATTTTATTGAGAAATTGATTAAATAAGCTCTTCTCTATTTAAGAATAAGTTTGCATGTGATAAGCTCTTATTGAATAAGTGCTGAATATATCTGTAGGCCGGCCCAAACAAGTCGTTTATATATGATACAAGAATTTGGATTGGCAATGATCAGTTATACTAGATTGTAACAAATTGATTTTCACTTGACATGGGAGACCAATCTTATATTTGGTCACTGCCAATAGAACTAACTTAAAAAAAAAAAAAGGAACCTCAAAATTATTCAATGGAAAAGTAGTTCCCACTTCTGTTCCAGGAAAATTGACGAATATGAGTCCATGATCTAATAAAAATTATGAAGATTCATTTTGTAACGTTGATTAAATTATAAACATACTTTTCTAGAGCATGCCCCGTGTGTCATCTGAACAGAGAAATATCAGATCCCAAAGAATCTTCACCAAGACAGTTACAAGAGGACTTTCTTTTCAAATATCAAGGACATCAACATGAATATCACGATCAAATGCTATAACTTGCTAGTTTCCAACGTGATATTATTTAACCTCAAGTTACAACCACTAGAAGCAGTTTGCTAATCATGTTTAGCTCTAGCCCATTATCTTACATCCTAAAGGTGGAAATCCACTGGCTGTCTGGACAAATTTGTCCAACTCACCCCTTATAGGATCTCATTAGCTATAGGAACTCCAAATTGGTTGATGGCTACTGATATGCACTGCATAGCTATGTGTGACTGCAATAGATATTACATTCACTATATAAGTGGGAAAAAAATTTCCCAACAAGTTAATTTTGTGAGATTGAGTTACGCTTTACACACTTGCACATTTTATAAGAAATACCAACCGAAAGCAAATAGCAGTACACTAAGCTAAGCCCAGGAATGAACCTGAAAGGATTTGAAAAAATGCTAATAATGGCATTGGAAAGTCAAGTTCTAATCTAAGAGCACAATCAACACATGTATAAGGATGCTACAGACCTCAAGGTTTCAAAAGACAAGTCATGGAAATACAAGAAAGATCAAACCTTTACCACACTACTGTTGAAATTATTAATTTTCCATGTAATCAAGTTACTGCAGCACGCACAAACATAAAGCAACGAAAAGGGCAAGACGAATATTTGCTTCCAGAAATTATGCCAAATTGGATAATTAAGTATTATGAAACCCTGCATATTTAGGAATTCAAAACCTAAAAGAATATGCTGATGTTATTGTTTATCTACAGCCTAGAATCAAAACTGGTATTTGGAAAAAACATATACCTGTTCCCCTTAAGCTTGAACCACGCCTCAGCACAATGAAGATGGGCAATGCCTAGCTCATCTTTGCATGCACACCCAAGCTGAATCAAATCAGAACTCGTAGAACTACTAGCAGCAGGGCCAACAGTTGTTTCACTTTCATCCGATGACTGCACAGAAGGCAGATGGCAAATCCTACAAATCTGTCCGCCTTCAGAATTCTCAGAAAACTTTTTCAGGCTGCTGCATTTTATATCAATCACACATGAATTTTTATCAGTTTCAGACGTCCCTTCTGGTACTTTCATGGATGTACCCGATTCGTTAACTTTTGCTTCCAATTTCCTATTATTCTCATTGACATACTCAGTCTCAAAAGACTCAATTACAACAACAGTTTCAATCACTTGCTGATTAACCAAATGGTTTGAATTATAACTGGTTCCCTGATCAACCCCAAGCAATTTATCATCACTGATATTTTCTTGATCATACTTGTCCCGACCCTTAACTTCCTCAAGGCCCTCCTTTAGCTCCTTTTCAGATCCCAAATCTTTACCCACCTCTACTGAAGTTCCAGCTTCTCCGCCATCACCAACTCTGTCACCCAAGCTGTTCCCATCTACGGCATGAATAACTACCCCTTCAACCAAATGACTCAAATTCCCATCTACCCCTTCATGAACAGGACCCAGTATCTCACCTCTTTCTTCGTTTCTGTTTTGATCCATTGACAGTAAATCCACTCCCAAACAATGCCCAGTACGAACCCCACCTAAAAGCGCTCCCTTTATGAATTACGGAGGATGAACATTGTGATCAAATGGAAGGTGGAAAATGCATATCTTCCAATGACCCACTTCCTGATTGGAGCAGATATTTTAAGAAATAATCAATTTAAAATAAAAGAAGATTGGGGGTGTCACCTATGAGATGGATGACCTCACTCTCCAAGAAAACAAGCCTCCAAATAGCCGCAAAGTGATGGGATTTACCTCCAAATATTAAATTCCACAAACAAATTCAACTCCGATGTGTTTCAATTCTAGGGAAGGGAAAAATGTTTGATTGGACAATGAGCAGGGTTAGGTGAAGAAAGGAATTGGGAAGAACAGTGAGAGAAGGAATTTTCAGTGCAATTGAATCATTAGAATAATTGGCTCAGTGAAAGGAAATAAAAGGGTCACTACTTTGTCTTTACATGTTTAATAACAATAGCAAACTTAATTTTAATAACTAATTACATGTATAATTAATTATACTTAGAATAACATATTATTTGAATTTGAATCATGAATATACATATTAAAAAAAAAACCTCACATATCAAATTGTATAATAGGAAGGCCAAGGAGAGGAAAATTATTGAAATGCTCTTCTTTAGGGAAAAAAACTTTCAATAATAATGATAGATTCAAATTTTGGAAAAAATATCTTACAAGTTTTAATCATTTTTATTTCAAATTTCTAATGCATCATTATTGTTAGAAAAATACAAATCAAGAGAGTCATTAATTATGAAATGAAATTTGCTGAATTTTTTTTTTTTTAAGAAATCTTAACTAATAATAGAGTATTTGCCAACAAATCACATGAGAAAACTTAGTATTAATAATTTGTGATACAGCAAATAATTATTTTACTATAAAAGCTGTTCAAATCTCCAAAATAATTTGCCCAAACATGGAGAGAGGAAAAGATAGATACAGATGAGCAGATGCTAAAAAGAATAACTATTTATTGTACCATACTGTATAAAGAAAGTATTAATTATTATTAATTCCATAAATTCCTCAGTCAGGTGTTATTTGAATTATTGAAAAACATATTTATTAGTATGACTTTAAAAAAAATATCAACAAAAAATCACAAAACATGATTTCATGTAAGATTTTGAATGAGATGAAAAAATTTAGTATCTAAACTGAAATTGTGCTTGAAAAGTTGTAGTAATAGAAACTAACTAATTAACTAACAGACAATAAAGCATATTTTGGATTCATCCACTTTTTAACTATTGGTCACCGATTTCTTAGCCGAAAGATAAATATAATTATCCATTAATGTCTTCCCTTTATTTGTGTATGTTGTCTATTTGTTCTTATCTGTTCTTTTTTCATCACTGTGTTTATTGTTCTTTTTATCACTGTGTTTATCAATAATAAAAAATATATCTTAACGGTACAACAATTTGAGTTTGCTTATTTAAATGTTATCCACACACAAAAAATTATTTTATAATTTATAATAACTACATAATTAATAAGTTGAAAAGTCTTATTATTTTTATTTTAAAATACATCAACTTTTGTATTTGAAATTTGTAGTTTTTTTATTAAAAATATTAGTTAAATATGAAAGTTATACTCGAATTATATTGATTAAAAAGCTAAAATTAATCAAATTCAATCACATAACAAAGAATTGTAAGAAATATGACTACTAATCTAAATTAAGAGTAATGGTCATTTTAAGCAGTTGAAAGATAATGGGAAGAGAATGTGCTCTATATGAAAATGTGAGCACCAAATGAAAGATGTAACTAATTAATTATAAATACTAAGTGAGAAGCTTATTTTTTAAAACAGCAAATTAGATTAGCACTTCTTGTAATTTTTTCAACATATAGTTATGTATTTTTGTTATAATTTCTCATATTATTTGAAAATATATTATACGAACACATATTTTATTTTAAAAGTATTCATTACGTAGTCTTACACAAATATTAAGTGAAAAAAGATAAAATGTTATTGTGTAAAATTTTATTAAGTATCAGTACAATTTGTTTTAAAATAATTGTAGTTATGCATTCCTATTAGCTAATGACTACATGTCTAAGTTTCAAAAAAATTAAACCAACATTTCTTTAGCTTGCTAGACTTGGGTTTTGAATTTTCAAAAATCAAATTTCAAAGTTAATGTGTTGTAAAGAAATGGAAAGAAGATATTTCATTAAAAAAAAAATTAATTAGATGCTAAGGAAAAATTAGTTATTAATAACTTGATTAATATTTCACACCAATTTGAATATTGAAAACTCTAAACCGTTGTCCGTTGTCTATAAAACGGTCTGACTTTTATTATACGAACATTTGTTTTTAAAATGTTGTCATAAATATTGAAGATTTATGATTATATATATACTATATTGATTAAAGTTGACTTATTTTATTTTAACTTATTTGTAAAAAAATGTGTTTGGATGGATTTAACGGTGTAAGATTTGCGAGTTAATATCCTGCATAGTTGAGTCTTACTAATATTAAATGTTACAAATCACTCTTAAGTTATTGAGATACAAAAGTCTTGTAATATTGAATAACGATTTAGATTTAATTTGTTGTGTTATTTAAAGTAAAAATGTGTGTTAATTCTCTTATAAAAAAACTGTTGTTTAGATGTTATATATATGTATAATATATCATCTTGAAAATTAGTTCCTGTGTTTTGTGAAGCTAACTAATAATATTCTTGAGGTCAAACGAAATTAGAAAAAAATAATTATCTTTTAATTTTTCTTATGTTATATATGTAAAGAATCTCTTAGAATACAATGGTATATATATTTACGACTAGTATAGTTATAAAATGCAACTTACAATTATCTATGCTTTATAAAATAAAATAAAATACTCAAACAATTAAATTGGCAAAACTAGAAATGCTAAGTCGTATACTGTATGGAAGGAATCACTTCTGCATATAAAGTATTGAATACATTGTACAGTTTATATAAAGTATTGAATACATTGTACAGTTTATGTATACTTTTGGATGAACCAAAAGACGTAGAGAAGATGAGTCAGTATTTTGCTCCTTTAACCTCTTTATGCCTTCCAAAGGAAAAAGAAAAGAAAAGTTAAAATTCAAAAGATGAAAATGATAGAAAATGTATAAGATATTTTTGAATTTGTGTTAGCATTTGACTGTATGTGATAATATAATTAACTATTAAAATGGTTGAGTAATTAAAAATAAATGGATTAGGTGAAACAAAACTTAAATATTTGGCAAATGCTTATAAAGTATCTACAATGCTTTAGATATATATAACTTTTACTAAATGTAAATGTGAGAATTGGATATCTTTATATACGGTGACATGAATATTCTGATAAAGGAAAATACGTAGTTTGTATCATTTAAATTATATACTCTTAAAGTACATGCGATATCTTGAAAATAAATTGTATTTGAAACTTTGTCAACATTAACAACAAACATACCTTTCCAAAAAAAAAAAAATAGAACTTTGATTTATTATATTGCAAAAATTAAATATTTTGACTAAAGTGAAAGTCTAGATAGGTATATATGACAGTTGGCCAGTTGCTTGCATAGAAAATTGAAGCGCCAAAAATGATTGGGGCCCAGTTGAGTGTACCAAATTGTGTACAAACCAGAGGCTTTAATTATTAAACATTGTTTATAAAATAAATTAATATTTAAAAGTTAAGTCTTAAAACAATATAAAAATTATTTATAATTTAATTCATTTCCTTTATGAGAATATTCTATTTCTATTTTATTTCATGAATACAACATCTGAAAGTTATTTTAATACTATTTTGGTAATAAGAAATATAAATAAACATTTTTTAGAAACACATTTAATATATTAAAATATAAATTAGTATTTATAAGAATTCAATATTTATTAGTATAATATATTGGGTGAGCTTGTTTAAATAATTAAGCTTAATAAAAAAATAGAGTTTATTTATTTTATCTAATAATTGAATTTGAACAGGTAATTAAGAAATTGAATCCGTAGGGTATACACGTTTCCAGCTGCAAGTGACGTCTAAAACAATTGGCATGGCATAAAACCAATGGCTGGGCACAGCCAATACAATCTCATTTCATCTCACTTCAACTTCACTCTATCACTCCATTCTGCATTAATCATATAACACAATCCAATTTTATATCTTACTGCACAAAATATATCATCATCTCAAATCTTATCCATCTTATTATTTAATTGTCTATTTGTTTTAGCTTAGGACTTATTATAAACAAGTTTTCATTGAAATGATTGAACTTGCAATATAGTAATTAAAAAAATGTTGTGTAGTGGAGACGTAACGTAAGTGACTTATTGTTTTTGTATTGACCTAGTATTTGTAGTAGGCCCTGAAAGAGTTCTGAGTCAAAGGGAAAGGAACAACGATAGTTCACCTTTTGAAAGAGTACAGGCTATCAGATTTGGACCACTCTACTAGCTTTCTACTCTCTTCCCTCAATTCCTTTTTCAAGAATTTTTATTTACAACTTTACGGCAAAAAGTTAGATTCATAAATTAAGATCCACCAGTTATAAGAGAAGGACACAATTATAGGCTGTACATAAAAAGATGCCTAAATATTGTGTGGAATATATATAATAATTTAGAACTAAATTGAACTTTGAAGAAACATATGAATAAATATATTCCTAGGTGTTATCCGTATTGATAAAATGCAAAAAGTGATGTACATGAAAGGACAAGATCTGGTGTCACCGAGGTCCAGAAAGCTCAATGGCTTCAATAATAAAGGAAGGTTCTTCATGAACATCACTATAATTTTGTGAGAAACTGCAAGTCCTTTCACCATATAGGTTAGTTCCCCCTTGTGACTCCTCTGCCCGCACTAACTGACCTACCAGACCTTCTAGAATCTTCAGAACTTCTGACATCTTCGGCCTCAAAGTGGGAAGTGACTGAGTACACTGCAGAGACAAATCCACTGCTTTCTCTAACTCTACTGGATCAAAACATCCCCTCAGATCCCTATCCACTAACACTTCCAGCCGCTTCTCCTCAGATAAGGTTCTAACCTGCAGGAATTTGGTAGCTTTCTCAAAATTTATGGTCAATGAGGCTAGACTTTGAGCAAGACACAAAGAATGCTTCAGTATTTCAAGGCATATAAAGGTGTGAAGCAATATTGTTAGCAAGCTAGGCTTAATGCAATCTTATGATATGATGTAAAAAAGGTGAGATTACAAATAATTTAAAGAAACTACTCACCCAATCAAGAATCATTCCCTTTTGGACCTGAGCATTTCCAGCATCAAGTGCCTTGTGTCCTGTTATGATCTCCAAAAGTAATATGCCAAATCCAAAAACATCTGTTTTCTCAGAAGACTGTCCAGTTGAGAGATACTCTGGAGCAATGTGACCTACTGTACCTCGGACTGCAGTAGTTACGTGTGAATCCCTTTGATCTAAGAGCTTAGCAAGACCAAAATCCCCCACCACAGCTTCAAAACTTTCATCTAGCAAAATGTTTGCAGCCTTAACATCCCTATGGATTATTTTTGGATTGCATTGTTCATGCAGGTATAGAAGCCCACGTGCTGCCCCAAGAGCAACGCGCATTCGCCTGTTCCAGTCCAATGATGGCTTTTCGCGGCAAGTCTCTGTTTGAGAACAAGGAAGAAGAGAGGTGCATTGAAATCAAGTGCCATTGGAATGTAATGTAGGAAATAATATATTAAAGGAATAAGCTGCATGAATTATGGTGTTATCACAGAGTAAACATTTTACTAATTATTACAGATCAGTCGCTGCTATTTGAAAATGATAGACTGAATGGTCAAATACAGAAAAACACTAGTTCCTAAACATCCTGAATGACGGAATCACTACATGTCATTGATTTGAATCTTCTAATTTTCACTGTAAGAGGCTTGTATATATCAGTTACATTACTTTACACACCCTTAAGTGCAGAAATGAATAATATCAAACAAACCTCTCAAGCGATCAGCAACACTGCCATTGGGCATGTAAGGATAAACAAGTAACCTCTCATCCGGTGTCAAACAGAATCCATAAAGACGCAAGAGGTTTCGATGCACGGCCAAGCCAATCATCTCAACTTCTGTTTGAAACTGCACTTCTCCAGTATAGTTGGGATCTTTCAACCTCTTTACTGCCACTAACATTTTATTTGCAAGGCATCCTTTGTAGACAACACCAAAACCACCTTGCCCTAGGATATTTTTTGAATTGAAATTTCCAGTAGCAATTTGCAATTCACGGAAGGAGAACCTCTTCAGATGTCCAATATCAAATTCACAATCTTGCTCCACTTCAAATGTCAAATGTTCATGTTCAAGAGTGAGGAAAAAACCAGTGAGCAATATGTTCATATTGTTAGAATGTATTACAGAGTGAAGAAAAAAAGTAGGAAGTTCATATCAGGAAGTACCATAAGATGTGTACAGAATGTTTGATCTGTACCAATGCAACCAAAAGACAAGAAGCACCACTGAAATTATAAATGTGCAACTAAAGCCAATAACAACAGCAAGCACCCTATGGTGATGACCACCAGTCGACTGAGATGACCCTGTATCTGCAGTTGAATCATCTCTTATATGTACTTCGATTTACTGATTACTAGGCTCTTAATATATACAAATTAAATGAACACTACCATTAACTGGTTTTGAGAAGCCCATACAAATCTGAGAGGGAGAGGTGCAGAGGAAGCTGTTTCCTGAAATACTGCAACCAAAGAAGTAAAGTGTCAAGTAATGCAAGAAACAAGATTGATGTGTGCAACAAAAGGTTAAATATTGAGAAGAACAAAAATAAGCTAAACAATACTTATTTTTAACATGGCAATAACCATAATCCTCAACAGTCCAGAGCTATGGCATTAGTTTCCTACTTCGCATTATCATAAGTAACTTGAAATTGTTAGATTTGATTTACACAGTTAACAGCTGTGGGGTTCCAAGAAATTGATGTAGTACCCCAGTTTCCATTAAAATTTAAAAACAAAACATCATATGCTGAACACAAAATTTAATCCATCTGACATTATGCTTACAGCGCAAATTACCACAATTATTATCCCAGGTTTTTTTTTATTCAATTAAGCAAAGATTCTCTTTCCCTAACAATAAATTGATTAAATACTCCTCAAAAGGGACTTGGTTAAGTAATGTTTGATGTATTGGTTGACTAAACCATTGCACAATTTTGTAAGGAACCACTGAACATGCAGCGAGTACAAGCATTTTTTAATTGTTTCCTTAAGAATAACAGAATTCACGAGGCAAATACAGGGGAAAATCATACACCATTAGAAAACTGACCTATAACCTTTCGCTAAAATTTTTGGAGTGGGACCGCTGAGATTATTGAATGACAAGTCCCTACAAGATAAGGACAGTAATGAAATGAACATTTTAACTTTTAAGGATTTAAGATTAAAAAATATAACAAAACTGTGATAGTGCATACAAGAATGAAAGTTCAGTGAGATTAGCAACTAGCTGAGGGATCTGTCCAGATAGTTTATTTTTGCTGAGCCGCCTGAAATACTTTGCAATAATAAATTAGGAAGTAATCAATTAGAGAAAGGCTATTGAATAAGCCAAATAAGAAACAAGAATATCATAAACGATAAATCTATTTGTCAGACCACACTCACAAGTAACTAAGATGAGTCAAAAAGCCCAAAGAATTAGGAATTTCCCCATCAAGCTGGTTACCAGAAAGGTCAAGGGTTTGAAGCTCTAACAGCTTTCCTATCTCAGTTGGAATAGGACCAGATAACTTATTGTTCTGCAATAACCTAAGATAATACAATGAAAAAAAAAGTGATAAGAAAAACTGGATAATATAAATGAATGTCTATTTTAGTTTTTGATAAATGTTTTATTTCCTCCTTGCATTATACGGTATCAAATAGAAATGAAGGTATTAAAAAGACAATCACAATGAGAAAATTAGCATGCTAAGTTGTTTACAAGAGACAAACTAAACAAAGTGTTTTACACACTATCTTTTTGTCTTTGTTTTATAACTCACAGTCTAACTCTCCCAATAAATATTTGGACCAGTCCCACCCAGCACATTGATTCTCACAGCTTAACCTAAATTGCCATCTAACCAAGAACCACTATTATACCACTAGCTACCAGCCTACAAGGTCAGTGCAATAGCAGCCTAAAAGTAATGCATTTTGAAGTTAAAAATCTTAACCTCCGTTTCCAAAAATAGGAAATGAATTGACCCAAAGTTATAAAAGGGAGCACTCCAATAACACATATTCCATCCTATATTCCAAAATACACATCAAATATCATTAAAAGCTAAGTCAACCCAACAAGAGTGCACATTCGAATAAACAGGTACCGGCCATTCAAGTTGCAACTCACAATGTATGGAGGTGGCTCAAATTTCCAATTCCTGAGGAAATAGTTCCGGATAAACCCGCACTGGCCATTTCCCTGCCAACACCATCAAATTATCACCAATTATCAATATCCTCTTAGCTTGAGAAAGAATGCCACAAGTAACCCTTCAAAAATAAGAATTGGTGGTCTCTCTTCCCGAGACTCAAAGATGTATATTTCGTTGCATTAGTCACAACCAAAAGAAAGGAAGCAAGATAAAAAGACTTACAGGGAAACGACATAGCCCTCGGCAGAGCAACCAACCATGTACCAAGTGCAAGGGTCAACCGAATTAATATCCCAACCATCCATAACATGAAACTCACCATACATCTTACTCTTCAAGGACATCAAAGCAGCCACTAATAACAACCAAACAAAACTATCACTCACTGAAACGAAGTTAGAATATGAGAAACAAGGAAAAGGAAGAAATGCTAAACCTTCATAGTTGACACCCTTTGGAGAGAGAAGGCTATCAGTGCCCTCAACAAGAAGCACCCAGTAACACAGAAAGAGGGAAATGAGCCAAGCACCCACATTGGCATCTTCCATGAAACAACAACAAATTCAAGCAGTGGGGAGTAACGAAGTTTCCAACTTTTCTACTGGGATCTTCGCTTCTAAGCTTCCACAAAAGAAAAAAGCATAAAAACAAGCAAACCCTTTTGGAAAGTCTCTCCGAGCTTGGTGCGTCGTGAGAAACGAAAGTGAAAAGAACAGATAATTTAAAAAAAAAGATAAAATAAAGAGGAAAAAAACGAATTGAAATGAATGAAGATGGTGAGGGCAGGAAAGACAACTCGAGATTTGGGACTATGACAGTGATTGTCGCATTGTCTGTGAGGTACGACTACAGTGTTTAGCTTCGAGGCTATGATCCTGTGCAGACAATCACGTGAACTTCATGTTCTGACAGCATGCGTTGACTGTATAGTTGGTTAAAACCGTTGGATCTTATTTTGTTTAGGATTGTGATGATGAATGAATGGTGAAGATGGAAGTAATGGTTAGTGTTGATGATTAAGGGGAGTGTGAACGAGCTTGTTAGTGGAGTCTGGAGGCGCGAAATTTGATGGTTTGGTTGTATTTTAGTATTTCGCTATATTTCGACTATTTAGAAATTGCATGTCTCGGAGCTCAAGGAAGGAACTCTTCTACAAATGGTTTGACTGTGGAAAGCCCACATCACCTCTTCTCATACCTTTTAATTCTTTGCATCATGCTATGACGGAAACCTATTGCTACTTTCACTATTAACACTTATTATACAACTCTTTATAACTACTATTATACAACTCTTTATAACTATTAACACTTATTGCTACCTCTCTTTATAACTACTATTATATGAGATCAACCTCTCTTTATAACCACTATTATATGAGATCAACTTGATCCAGTTTTGGTATCAAGTCAGGTATCACTTTATTCTAAAATCAATCAATTTAAGGTTAGTTTAAAACCTTTCAAGGGACTCTATAAATTTTAGTTTCTCTCCTAATAAAGCTTTGAAACATGTGTAGCGTGAATAGAAAGCGTATCCAAACATGCACTTAATGAAGAATATTAAATGAATGTCAGATAAGAAGTCTCACATGAGATGAATAATTAAAAAGTCATAATTGATTTACTTAAGATCTAGTTTATTGTTCCAGTGAAAACCCAATTTAGTATATTTTAATTATAACCAGTATAGTTTAAAACATTTTTATGAATTACATTTCACTCGAAATTAGCCAAAGAACAATTCATTCTTCGATTGAATGAATATCAAAAAGTGTATAAAAGTATACGTGATGTATCATTTACGTTAGTTTAACATAATTATGTACAAATATGCTTGGTGTTACGTCCAATCCCAAGAACTGCAACAACTCTGCTTGCTAGTTGTTTTGGTCAACTTTAAAAGGGGAATTAAAATACCAACAGCATATTACAATTTATCCTGTACATTATCATATAATTAGTAACAGTATAAAACTACTTTACAGTATTAAAAAATATTTTCTCTAAAACAGGAATAAAATCATATATGGATTTGCAGCAACTACGTAGATTACATTGGTCGAGTTCAAATCGAAGCGCAAAATCTAGAAAAAATTTAAAAATAAATTATATGATAACAAGATAAAAAAAAATATGACAACTATTATCAAATATCAAATGTGGAACATTATTAGAAAGCAGCATTAAAGAAAACAGACAGATAGCAACATTACATTTCACAAGGAAAGAGACTGGTCAACAACATTATAAAAGGCACATTACATTACAAAGAGGAAACTAAAGCAGACCCAACAACCCCATAACCCATGTGTACCTTCGTTCCCTTCTTCCAGCCAAGGCTTTAGTTTTCCCCTAGCATAAACATTCTAAGTTCTGACCATTTCAGGCCAAGTATACTACTACTACTACTGCTACATCACATGTAGACGTTTACAATAAACAAGGCTATTTGCCTCGGGAAATAATCCAACAGTGGCAACAGAGAATCAAAAGGTGTATACATATGCTGATAGATCAAGTGCAGTCATCCCGCACCCCAAGTCTCAGTCCAGGTTCAGCTTGAGACTACACTGGCCAGACAAAAAAGATGGTAATTTAGACAAAAATAACGGTGCCACTTTCGTTTAACTTATCAACTAGTATACACTATGCCCCTGCTAGCTTATCATCATGATCCTGTTGGATGAACAAATTGTATCCCTATTTGCCGCTTCACATGGTCAGGTATCAACTTGTTAACAAGCTCTGCAGATGCTCCGGTTAACTGTAAACAGGAAGGATTACATTAGGATGTTTAGCTTGGATGTTAATCAGAGGAACATTTTATATACATTTCTGAATGCATTGCTTTGTGTACTACTCTAATAGAAAAACACACAAAGATAGACACTTCAAAAACAACCAGGCATATATCAAGCTAAGAAAATGGATCCATGGATGTATGCACCTTTGTAGGTTGAAAAATTATCAATATGTCTCTACAAAAAACTTGCTCCCAGAGCACATGTAAGACCAAGAAGGATATTTTAAGGACTTACTTCATGTTTGAAGTTAAATAAAGGAGGAAATGGACGGCCATTTGGCAGGCGAGCATTGGGTTCTCGAAGTTCATCAAAGAAAGGATGTACGCATGCTTCAAGCTACACAACAAAATTAGCTTTTTCTTAAATTGATGTTCTAGTTTTTCTAAAGAAAAGAAAATCATTATTACGAAATTAATTAGAATATAAAAAGAGGGGAGAGAAAGGCAATCACACTAACCGCAGTACACCGGAGACTTGGGGAGTATTGCAAAAGCCGAGATGCAAGATCAATAGCTTCTGGAGGCATCTTTTTGTGGAATATCTACACACACAATTTTGATGTGTTAGAATGTCTAAGCCATTTTTATACTAAATACATTTTAATCATCCAAAAATAAACAATTGTCTGAAAGGAGATAAAATTACAGACCTTGTGCCATGGGTGTGCTTTTATCTGTGGAAACCTAAAGTCATTGTAGTTGGGATTCATACAGCGTACTTCCTCTCGAGTTGGTGTGCCAAGCACCTACAAAACATTTTTTTAAAGATGACTTGTAATAAGGAAGGCATGACTAAGGAACATAAAATACATGTTGACACCGATTGTACCTTTATAATATGTACAAGCTGGTCTACTGCATTTTCTCCTGGGAATAATGGCTACAAAAGTTTAAATTGTTTCAGATAACAGATATGTGTACTTCATTTAGTGGTAATTCAAAATTCATACAATAGTATTATTCTAGTAATAACAATTAATTATGGATGAGACAAACCTGGCCCAGAAGAAGTTCAGCAAGGACACAGCCAGCTGACCAAATATCAATTGAAGCTGTATACTCCGTGGCACCAAATATAAGTTCTGGGGCACGATAGAATCGTGAACATATGTATGATATATTAGCTTCACCTTTTACCTGGTGAGACAAAAGAGAAGGTTAGAACAAGAAACACTTCATTGGAAAAATCAATTATTAGAGAAAAGAACAGTCTTGGATATTGTAAGATGAGTAGTCCCCCACTCTCACTAAAACAGAAGTTGAATGAATACAAAACATGATAAAAACCTCCAAAAAAAATAAAAATAAAAAAGAATATGTTGCGTCGCACAAAAAGTAAAAAAGGAGCTCCACAGCTTGGTGTTCAGCATAGCAAGACATCAACACAAGAGACTGGAATCAAAACAATGAAAAGATTGGACCCGTTTCATCTAAAGTACAATTTTTGGCCATTGGTAGGATATTGGTTGACATTCTAAGTTATTACTTAGCCAGTATAAAAGATAATGGTGTGTGGAAAAAGACTGACAAAAAACTAAGCATACCAAAGCAAAATAAGACCTACTAGAACTTTGGCACTTCCAAAATCACATAGCTTCACTTGGTGTGTAAGAGGATCCACCTGGAATGTTCAAACAAACACATCAAAGCCAGAAATATTGACTAATTTTAATTTATAAGAATGAATGAGTCATATAATCCTATATGGATTGTTAATTAGAAGTTTATTAAAATCGCATGATTTAAAAACTCAAATTACTTGTGTTTAAATCTTGACCATTCTTAATAAGATGCAATATTCAATATTTACTTATCTCACACTCATATAAAAGGTTCTCTCACAGTATATACATATTCAGAAACATGTGAACAAACCAGAATATTTTGAGGCTTCAAGTCTCTGTGGCAAACTTTGGGAACAGTGTGGATATAAGCCAATCCCCTAAAAATCTGCAAGCATGCCACAAACTTTTATCAGGCATCTTTTAAAAAATCAGAGATATTTATAAATCACCAGAAAGTATGAGGCATACCTGGTACATGTAAAGTTTCACATAGATGATTGGCATTCTTTGATTAGCATTGCTATAGTGCTTTAAGACTCTATACATGGACTCTGGAACATATTCCATCACCAAATTTAGAAAAAGTTCGTCTGTACTTGTAGTTGAAAAGAAACAATGCTTCAGTGAGATCACATTTGGATGATCCAAAACACGCATTAACTGTAGTTCACGGTTCTTGTATCTTCTGTCCTGTAAAACCTTTTTAATTGCCACTGCCTCCCCAGTTTCCAAGCATTTTGCCTATGAGAAGAAAAAAATCTATCAGCATGTGACGAAGATATTCCGACTAATGAACCAAATATTACACTATTAGCATACCTGGAAAACAATTCCAAATGAGCCAGTTCCTACAACTCGTTCGGCCTTGTAACTAATAGTCTACAATAATGATTGTAGAAGACATTAAATTTGCAGTCCAGGATAAATGTCACATGGCATTTTTAACAACCCAGCAAATAAACCAAATGTAATACTATCAGCAGAACAGAATTTACAAAGATAATACCTGTTTGGGCTCCCCGTTTTTGCCTCCAATAGTTGTAGATATAATGTGACCAGTGAGGGAATCATTGCCATTGATGACAGAGGAGGACATCTCCTGTAAAATTGTAAAAGTATATAAAATATTAGAATCCTAACCTTCTTCACAAAATATTTTAAAATCATTGCTAACGGTTTCAGAAGGAAGCTAAAAGTTGGAAGAATACACTTTACCAATAGGCGGACATATTAAAAAAACTAGGTGGAGACTCTGATGATAAACAGCATGTAAAAGTTGGAAGAATGCATTTAACCAACTGGCAGACATAAAAAACACTAGATGGAGACTATGATGATAAACAACATACCCAATTAAAACATCACATCTATTAACTCAAAAAATTAAGTTGATGATATAACGTTGGAAAAAAAACACCGGGCGAGCAACTTCAGTATGATATTACGGAAAATTCAGTGAAATATTCTGCTAAAAAAATTACAGACATGGAACCAAGAACTATAACAGCACTATGTTCAGAGTACAAACTGAAATTGAAATCGTTGAAAGTACGAACTGAAGGGAACATAAAGAGTAATGTAACTAAAATAAATCAAAATAAAGTAACCGCTAGATGCAGATAACAGAAAACTGGATAAAAATAATTTTTAACAGAATCAGAAATAAATACAAAAATGTAGTGAACAACTAGCAAAGGAAACGATCATAAGTTCGTGACAAACAAGAAAACCCCGATTCGTTGAGTGTGCAATATCGACATAAGATTACAAGATACAAGATCAGAGTACGATACAGGGTTTGGCAACAAACAAATCTCCAACTCGGTACAAAACCCAGTTCAGAACCTCTCTCTACAAAAAAATGATAACTTCACAGAAAACCATAGATCAACACCAAAAATAGTAAAAAATGGGTCTTCAGCCTTAAAGCTCAAAGGACAAAACTTTCAGCAAGAAAAAAAGAATTTTCATCCCCCAATAACAAACCCTAACATCCCCTTTTCCAACTGAAAAAGAATCAACAAAATAAAATAAATACAAAAACAAGTTATGCATCCCACATGATTTCAGCTTCATCCACTAATCAGCAACGAAATCCCAAGAGACATTTTCAACTCTCCCATTTCTGGGTCACTACGCTTTCTGACCAACCATACAATCAGCATAAAAAGAAAGCCATAAAGATAATTTTTTTGAGCTGGAAAAATACCTTATCCTCAGCCATGGCAAAGGGTAGAGAGAAAAGAGGAAGAATCTAAAAAGGAGAGGGGGAGAAGAGGAGGAAGAAGAAGGGAAGTGTTAGAGAGAAAGACAAGCCCATGTGACCACAGCTCTCATTTTTCCACTCTTTTCTTTCCTGTCTCCTTTTCATTTTCATTGTTTATTTATTTTGGATTTTTCCCACTTTTCTTGACTCTCTTTGCAGATTAGGAAGACCTCGCTGTTAATCACAATCATTAGGTGTGCTTAAATGAAATCATAATGATAATATAAATATTAAATTATTAAATTATTAAATAAAAAGGTACATATTTAATAATGAGATTTCTTTTTCAGAAATAATTTTTTTTTTTTTTAAATTATCCAAATGGACCAGGTGCACATTATTTCTCAAATACATCTCTTGACTTTTCACGGTGAAAATTGGAATTCTTATAGTTTTTTTTTGTTTTTATATAAAGAGAATGGGAGAAAAAAAATTTAAAAAGGGGAAAATAAAATAAAATTACTTTAATGGAAAAAGTAAATTGAAATACTTAATTAAAATTGAGAAGAATGATTTTTTAATTAGTTTAAAAGAGGGAAGAAAATAAAAATTATGTAAGAATAAATATAACGTGGTTTTATTGTTTGAAATTAAATTTGTGATTATTAGTTGGTTAAAAAAAAAAATATAGTAGTTTTAATAAAATTAAAATTATTATTAATAGTGTAAAAAGTTTTAAAAAAAGTTAATTAATTTAATAATTTTTGTTCTTATCTTTATGATGATAAATAATTTTGTAGATATTAAAAAATAAAAAAAAATAAAAATGTTTAATAATACATTTAAAAAGTAAGAATGTTTGAAATAATTATTAAAAAATATAATTAATGTTATAAATTTGAAGATAAAAATTGAAAATGATTAACAATAATTATAGGGTTGAAATTATAACTTTAAGATATGTAGTTAAGAAAAAATTATTTTCATATTATTTTACAAAAACCCTATTGGAAAACTAAATTATATTTATCTTTGTATAGTGTTTTATTTATTTACATTTCTCTTCAAACTAACTAAAATTTATTCTTGATACCAACTTTGAATAACTATTTCAATTTAGTTTTTTTATAATTTTTTTTTTTTTGGTTTAAGTAGAAAACTCCGAAAAAGTGGTGAACAGTAAAGAGTAAAAAGGTGTACTTAAGTGCATGAATCTGAGTCTATTTGGATAATTTTATTTCTAAAAAAATAAAAATGTAATAATGAATTCAGTTTCCTGTTTTCGGCTTTATCATTTTGATGTCGGCGGAGGAGTGCCTCTCAACGACTTATGTCATTATTTGATATAATTAGTTTCACTTTCAAATATCATCCTAATCATTTTTTAATATCAACTAATGTATACCATTTTAGATATATTTTATATATTTTTAATGCATCTAGAAACATTCTATATTATATTCTTTTAGTTCTATGAAACAAGTAAAACCTTCACCAATTCACTCTCTGCCCACTGCTTTACTAAAATACTTCATGAAAAACAGTGGGTTTTAAAAATTTGTTACTTTGACATTTATCAAATTTGGAAGACCATTATGGAAGAAAATTGCTTTCTTGTTAAGTGGTTCTTAGTTTGTAAGTAAATTATGGTATAATCCTAAGATTAAGATAACTCTTAGGAGACTAAGGAAGAAGAAACTTCCTCTTCATATTTATAATTGAGTTTGACTTCTGAAACACTTTATCTTTAATATTCATTGTTTATTACTTGCCCGAATTTATGAATTGATTTGAAATAACTTATGAGAATTGTATATGTTTGATTTAGATAATTTGTTATTTTTTTAAAGAATTTTTTAAAAGAATATGAAATATAGATAAAGAGAAAGCGGTGATTTACAAAGATTGTTCACTATTTTTTTTCACTTTTCTATTCAATATTTTATTTTTTTCATTTTATTATTATTATTATCATAAAATGATAAATGATATTTTTTAAATAATTAATAGTTTAAGAAATAATTTATTTTAGAAGGATATAGACAGTGTCTACTACGGGAAGATATTTGAATAACTTGTCCACGAAATAATGCGATTTTGTTCTAATTTGGAGACTGGTGTAAGTGATAAAGAAAAAAATAGTAAAAATAAAATAAAATAAATAAAGAATGTCGTAACTTTCAAAACATAAAAGTAAACATTTACATCAATTTTAACTCATAATCAATTATATTGAAAATATTGATTATATCAGTAATTTTTATTATAATTTTTGTATTTATTATAATTTATATAATATTATTAAATTAAATTAAAAAATAAAGACAATTTCTTTTTCAATCACTTCACAGTTGTATAGCAATAACACTTATTACTCAAATACTAAACTTATATTTCACTTAATTTTGTTTTGTAAATAAAGGAATAGAACTAAATAAGGATAAAAAATCAAAAGCAGAGAAAAAAAAAAAGAGAGAAGCATTAAACAATCTGATATTAGGAATGGAGAGTCCTGGTGGTTCCTAGTTTTAAAAACAAAGAATGCCCAAAAAGCAGATTTTAAAACAAAACAGGTCAGTTCTCAAATTCAACACTCATTAATAATGAAATGAAGAAATTTTCAAATAAAATAATAAAATAAAATATTATTATAAAGGTAAAATAAATAAAAAAACAATGAATACCAAAAACGATTACGAGAAGGATAATCATTATATATAGATATATATAGATAATCAATTATGTTATATAATATAATTAATTAGTATATTATATAATTATACTAAAATAAATTTATATAAGAATAAAAATATCAACAATAATAAAATAAATTTATATAGTGGTAATAAAAATAAATCTCTGTAATAATATTAATAATAAAAAATATACAATACTATTATAAATAATAATAAATTATAATAATAATAATTAAATTAATTAAATTTTTATTTTATTGTATCGTATTATTGTATATTTTAAGTATGTGTTTAAATGTGACATTAGTTTAACTTATATATATATATATATATATATATGTATATATAGATATATATTTAATAGTATTTAAGGGTTGGGTTTTTGTACTAATTTTGACTTATTTTTATTAAATTTTATAATTATTTGTATTCAATTTTTTTTCATCATATTGTATTGTACTTTTACGTGTTTAATATTATTTAAGTGTTGAATTTCTATACCAATTTTAGTTTATTTTATTAAATTTTAGAATTACGTTTATTCAAAATTTATTAAATTTTATAAGAAATAATATTCAATAATTTTGCATCTATATAACGTCATATATTTCTTTTTTTTCACGAAAATAATAATTTTACATAAATAACAAATCCATATTTCATTTTAAATTATTTTTTAGTCACAAAAGTAAAATTATAATTACAATTTCATCAATTAAATACTTTTTTTTTTGTGAAATCAAACTTATCACATCATCTTCTTCAATTCAAATCCACCTTGAAAGAATCACAACCTAAATTATAAGTATTTTTCAAAACTGATTAGTAACATTTTAAATGATTTTTTACCACAAACTTTCTGCTAAAAACTGCTTGATTTGATTTGGAAATAAATAAATCAAACATTTTTATTTATATTTTAATAAAGCGTGTTGCCACTTGTCATACAAGTTTATAAGATTTTTTTCTAAGCTAAAAGTATATTTTAACAAAACTTACAGTAATTTAAAATTTGTCTTTTTTTAAACAAGAAGATTAAAAAGGAAAGCCTAGATACTCGAAGACCAAGTTCTTGATAAAAACAATTTGGTTAGTTTGAGTTTTTTTAAGTGTTTTCTTGATAAAAATAAGCATATTCCTCATTTCCTTTATCTGTTTGACTAGTTTGGTTATTTTAAAAACAAAAATTTTATACTTATTTAAGAAAAATCTTGGATAAGTTTGGTTAAACGTAATAAGTATTTTAAAAATGAATTTAAAAAAAAACACTCATTTAAGAAATAAATATGATTTTTAGTTAATAAAAGACCGAAAAAAAATTATTTTCAAAAATACATAAAAAAAACTGAGAAAAAAATCACTCATTAGACAAGTAATTATTTTTAAGAAATATTTTAAAAAACACTTATATTAACTTTTCACCAAAATAATCGAGGCTCAAGTGAAACGGTTAATGTATTGTGTAAATATTAAAAACCCGCCAAACCATAAACAACAAGTAACGTAAAGAAGCCAAAGTGTTGAAAGAAAAAACTATTCAGAGCAGAAATGAAAAGGAACAAGAAAAGTAAAGAAATGTTTGTTGTTGTTGTTGGTACTGTCACTCCTTTGCTTGTCAAAGATGGAATTTGGAAGTGAGGAAGATGAAACTGTGCCAACACCTGCTGTCAGTGTTGTGTTTGGTGGGAAGTTGTTGTTCCATATACATGCTCATTCTTATTCCATAAGGTATGTTTTCAATGCATAGTTGAGTTTTCGTCTTTCGCTTGGATTTCACTCATTCATCTACTACTTTCTCAGCTGCATATCTCCATCACCTACTTCTTCGCTTCACTTGGAAACATACCAGAAAGCTCCATTCTTTTGTTTAATCCCCTATTGCCCCACCAAACTTGAATTCTGATGGATTGGTGGTTCGGTTTTGGAATCCATAAGAGTCAGCAAGACACCATAAGCATAGACTTTTTCATGCCTCTCAGAGTTCTTTCTTCTTGTTTTAGTGACCATTTATCTTTGTATGGGAAAAAGAGAGGGAGGAGGCCTATGTGAATAGTTAAAGTCATAAACTTTGGCTACTGTAAATTAAGCTGATAGGTAGTGGTGTAATGGGGAAACAAGGGTCTCATAAAAGTCTGCGTCCTGAGTTTCAGGGTTGGCATTCCAAAACTTTGTTGCTTCAAGGGCTGAAAAGTGATTCTTCAAAATGCAATTCTTGTAGGGGGCTCTATGTAGGGAAAAAACACATCAGGGCCATTGTTGTCATGTTTGGATTGTTGGGTTGCCTTTTCCTTCTCGACTCTCTTATCATCTCCTTTTTTGAGTTTACCAATCTTCAACCCGCTACAGCCCCAAATAACTCGACTGTGTTTCAGGTACAACTACAGAATCTCTAGCTCCTCCAACTCACATATGCAAATAATTTTAGAGATTATCCATGTGTGTTCATATTTATTCTTGAGTAAAAAGTATTTCAAGTTTCTCAATTTTCAATAAGAATTAGTCTTAGCCTCTGTATTTTAGAAGAATAATTTTAATCTTAGCATGTTTATAACTAGTGAATTTTTCCCTTTTTTGTGATATATTAGGACGAAGAACTTTTCTTTTCAGAACTAATAAAAAATTGAAAGACATAGAAAACATTTTACCGTTTTTTCTATTAATAATACTGATGGAGGGTGGAGCTTTTAAACATGAATTTGTATTTATCTTCATTGTAGCAAAGGCTATGGTCCTTTTCTCGGTAAGATTGTTTCCTGTATCTATTACATCTAACGTAATCTGATGTCAACCGTGTCTGAACAACTTTCTTCTGAAAGTTAGAAATATTAATCTCATGTAGTTCAAAGTTTTCAACCGAGTTTTCTGCGAGTGATCCAAAGTTTCTGCTAGTGTAAACTGGAAACAATTTTTCTACAGTTTAAATGTGATGTTTCTTAATATTTGAGCGTAAATTATCTTAAGCTAGGGGTGCACGTCTCAAGTCTGTAAAATTCAAGTTACCTTGTACTTTACTTAAAATTTATGTGATATTTTGCTAATTGGCATATATAACTAACGTATGTTTAAATGAAAAGGGTAGAGATTCCTACACCTACAGCAAACAATCGCCAGTATATATGTATGAACGACTTCTAAACTTGGCTTCCAGTGCTCTTGCAGAGGTTAGAATCAAACTTACAGATTGATGTGCATGCGTTTAGATACTTTTTTCAGTATGTTAGATAGTGTATTATATTTTGAAGTTTATTTCTGCTTTTTGTTACCACAGAAGGAGTTCAAGCAAGAGCCATCAAATTTATGGGTGGAACCATTTCGGAAGGCATCTTCTTGGAAACCTTGTGCAGATACAAAAGTTCAATCCAATTCGGGTTTGTGAACTTTTCTTATCCATTGGTTGGTGTTATAAAACATGCACAAAACTTTTACGACGAGTATTTATTCTTATACTTTTATATCCGCAACTTGAAGTTTAAATTGCACTTAGTATCAGAAAATTATTTGCCTGCTATACTGCTCTGTAACTAATTTATAATCTATGACAGGGAAGCCTGTGCAAAGTAATGGTTACATCTTAGTCAGTGCAAATGGTGGTCTAAATCAACAACGAGTTGCTGTAAGTACAGGCTGTTAATTCATATCTTTTCCGACATTCTCGTAACTAGACGCATACAAGCACCACTAATTCTATGATCGTGGAATAGAAAAGTGATGGATCTTAAGCAATGAAATTAAGTATTGTACTGAAATAACGCTGCATCATTTTAGCTAATGTCTATCAACTATCAAGAATGTAGTTAAACATTAGACTTGTGATCAAATATGATCTTTTTTTATCCTTTCTTCTTGACATGCTTTTGGTATATCCAATAATGGAAGTAATGAGACTACTGTAGTGATTACAGGTTTGCAATGCTGTGGCTGTGGCATCTCTCCTTAATGCAACTTTAGTCATTCCAGAATTTCTTTACAGTAACGTATGGAAGGATCCAAGGTACGATGTGTTTGGCACTGAACTTTCACTTGTACAGGTTTTGCTTTCTCCATTTTATATAGTAAAAGCTTTCATCTGTCTGTTCACTCCTGTTGATCTGAATGTGAATGATGAAAAAATAATACATAAGCAATTGCGTAATGTGATTTAGTAGTTCAATGGTTTCCTCAATTATCAAAATCTCAATTTGCAGTACGATTTGGCGTCATACACCTTCTTTTACAGTATGTGATTTCAATTGAATGACTCAACAGTTTATGTAATATTTAATAAAAAATTGCAGCCAGTTTGGTGACATATACCAGGAGGAGTATTTCATGAATACCTTGAAGGATGATATCATTATTGAGAAGGAACTTCCACCTCATATGAAATCTCTAGATGTAGAAGCGATTGGTAGCCAGGTTTGTAATCTTTCATCTGATGTACTTTGAGAAGACAGACTGTACTCGTTATAACAACAACTTCAATAAACACCTTTCTTTTTAGATTACAGACGCAGATCTTCCCAAGGAAGCCACACCTGCTGACTATATCAAAGTTGCGCTTCCTATTCTTTTGAGAAATGGAGTTGTTCACTTCCTGGGATATGGAAATCGACTAGGTTTTGATCCATTGCCTTCTGATATTCAGGTCATACAACTTTACCTTGGTTGTCTAGTTTTAAATAGGTTACTACTTTGTTGGAATTTTGCCTTTATCTACAATACTGGTTTGCCAAAAGGTCTGCCACTGGTTTACCTTATGCAATTTAACCAAATATATGTATCCCTTTTGTTACTATCAAATGTCTAGTCATCGATCATGGAAACACTGATGCTAAATTCTTTTGGATAGTTGGTCCAAAACATTTTAAGATTGCCCACTAGACCACTGCTGCTTGTGCATTGACATTGTCTTTTCACACATGTACTTTTTAATAGAAGCTTCAAATTCCAACAGAGAAACAATATATACTTCTGTTCTTTGCTTTACCACCTAATGAGTAAGATTTGCTATCTGTTTTCTATGATCTGATTAATTATTTCTACTTATTTTACAAATCATTTTCCACCAACCTCTGTCATTTGAATAGATATTCTCATTTTCATTATGTAGCAATCAGATCTGGACACTTGAATAACTAAGTGTTATTTGCATCAGATCTGCACTCGTTTCGTATTCTTTTAAGGTTCAAGGTATTCCACTTTCGTTTAGAATGCATTTTAATATGTTTACAACAATTGCATTTGCAGAGGTTAAGATGCAAATGCAATTTTCATGCTTTGAAGTTCGTGCCAAAAATTCAACAACTTGGCTCGATACTGATTCAAAGGATTAGGAAATATGGTGCTAGACGAAGCATGTTAGACACTCAATTGCTGGGAAAGTTCATCCACAACAACAAATATCATGAAGCTAAAAGGGGCTCAGCAAAATATCTAGCTTTGCACTTGAGATTTGAAATAGACATGGTGGCCTATTCCTTATGCGAATTTGGAGGCGGGGAAGAAGAGAGAAAGGAACTTCAAGCCTACAGAGAAAGACATTTCCCTCTGTTTCTTGAACGCTTGAAGAAGAATTCAACGTATGCATGTTTCTACCATATGCTTTGCTACATAATGTTTAGAATGGTAAATCCTCGGGGTTAATTTGTTTGATGCACTTGCTATTGATGTTTATAGCTCTATTTCTCCAATGAATTTGAGAAAATTGGGAAGATGTCCGTTGACACCAGAAGAAGCAGCACTTGTTCTAGCAGGTCTTGGTTTCAAACCCGAAACTTACGTATACTTGGCTGGTTCCCACATTTATGGGGGAAACTCAAGAATGGAACCCTTCACTAGTCTCTATCCTAATGTGATCACAAAGGAAAACCTGCTTACAGACAGTGAACTAGCACCTTTCAGGAATTTTTCTTCTCAGGTAATTTGGTATCACTCTATTACCTATGACAATGATCGTCTCATTCTACCATTTTTTTTTTAATTTCCACTCAGATCTTCACTGTTCACTATTCAGTGTTCACTGTTGTTCTTGACAATATATGGAAGATTTTAATGAACTTGGAAGATACCCAAGTACATTTCAAGGTTCAGATTCACAAAAGCACTCCACTTAGGAGGGAAAGTTTATTCGCAACAATTTCTATCTGGGATAATATTCTCAAAACTGTTAATGTCGACTAAATATTTTGACAATACTAAATAATTATAGTAACTAATGAATTAACTTGATGTGAATGCAGTTGGCGGCTTTGGATTTCATTGCATGTGCAAGTGCTGATGTATTTGCTATGACTGACTCTGGTAGCCAACTTTCATCATTGGTATCTGGATTCAGAACCTACTATGGTGGCGATCATGCTCCTACATTGCGGCCAAACAAGACAAGGCTAGCTGCAATTTTGAGGGAGAACAACACCATAAAATGGAACAGGTTTGAAGTCAGAGTAAAGAAGATGATTCTGGAAGGTCAGAAGGCTGGCATTAGGAGTTATGGCCGAAGCATTTATAGAAACCCCAAGTGCCATGAGTGCATGTGCAAACACCATTAGCTACTAGCTACTCCTTACCTCAACACACTTGTTCATAAAAAACACTTTCCTTTTTCTTTAGCCATTGATTCTTTTCCCGATGTATAATATCTTATTCTCGATCCTATACATACAAAATAAATTGGTTTCTTTTTCAAAGAATATACTCTATTAGCATTATTGTAATAATGTGTTCAAAAGAACATATCAAGTTCATTTCAAATGCATAGAATAAGAAAATAAAAAATAAAAAGATAAAAATAATAATGAAGTGATTGAAATTGAACACATGATAATTATGGAGCTTGTGCATGCGATAGAAAAAGAATCCTAACTTTTGTGGAGAAAAGCATTATTCATATAGATGGAGTACCTGGGTAGCAGAAACACTTCTGGCACAAGATATGAGCAAAAAACTGAAAATCATCACGCAAGGCCAATCAGACAAAATTTCACAAAAAGGGAGCAGGCCAAACAGACCAATCAGAGACATCTTCAAAAGTAGAGCACCAAAAAAAAACATGACTTCTCTTAATTAGAAGTTATTCAAAATACTTAGTTTGATTATCATTCGAAGTTAACATAATTACTCTGACACGAGCTCTATAAGTTAGTCAGAAACTTAAAGTTAATATTTAAAGAAAAACATTTTACATTCTACAATTAAAAAATTTAAACTAATGTACTGGAAATTAACAGTTGTTTTATTGGTATAAACAGACAACAAGGATCTACACTAGATTGAATGATAAATTTAACAAGAATTATTGGGGTTCTCTTGGTTTTTTGTTACTCTTTTCTTTTGATCCCTTCACTATTCATCTTGTATATAAAGTGATTACGTCTTTCTGTTAATGAGTTAATATCATATGTTTTCCAGTTCGTCAGTTTTCCTTTTTCTCACTCCTGATTATGTTTTATTTTCTGCATCTCATGCAACATAGAGTCACAGCTTCATCAAATTAAGAAGATTATTAAGAAACAATGAATGATTTATGAATATTATTATTAATAATAATTTGTTGTACGGAATCAAACCCAAGTCTCGTGACATATATAATCTATACTCATTACACTAAATAAACTTTGTGACATAAAATTATTAATAATAATAATATTTATGATAATAATATTAATGTTATTAACAATAATATTAATAACAATAATAATAATATTAATAATACTAATAATATTAATATTTTTTAAATGAGCCTAATTTAAAAAATTAGCTTGAGATGGCAACAAATTTCAAAGCTTGGGTTTGGTTTTTACTTAGTTTATGATTTGAATATTTTTTTTCTTTTAAATAAAATTTGGTAATTAATTAGTATTTATAAACCTGTGAATATTTTTTATAAATAATTTATTAGAATAAAAAATATTGTATTTTTTTCTCAAAAAAACCTTAAATGATATTTTAAAAAGGGGAGGAAATAAGATTTATATTCGTAAATATCACTTTAGATTGAAGATGAAATCTTTGATAATGAAAGCTTCAGAGAAATGTTAAGGTCGTTCATTTAAAACAAGACTATTGGAAATTAAATTAACATTAGGTAATGTGTGTATAAAAGATGTTAATAAACAAAATTATATTTCTTGGGTTTATATAATAAATTAAACTGCAATTATTTAAGTGATACATATATTATGAGTGCAACTGAAGGTCAAAATTGATACACCTTGCAATCAGCATCAATGGCTATAGGAAGTGGATATGAATCATATGATTCCTTCAATCTGATAACTACGTTCTCACAGAGAGAACAGAGGAAAACATGAGATACATTACTAGTAATTTATTTATAAACTGAAAACATTTTACATTTGAAATACAAAAATTAATGTTTAGTATTTTTATATTTACCATTTGTAATTCTTTAAGGCTTGTAGCCTTGTGATTCTTAAGTGAAGAGTTTTAAGAAAAAAATATTTGGGAAAGAGTATTTAACCCTCTTAAATTTTATTCTTTTATAAATAGGTTCTATAAACTTTAATTTTATTCTAATTAATACTTCTCAAACTTTAATTTTATTCTAATTATCCTTAAAATTTATTACTTTTATAAAGAGATAATTAAAATTTAAAATTTTAGTATAATTAATCCTTAAAACTTTTTATTTTTTTTAACATTTTCGAGCTAACTGATTTATATTACATTTACATGTTAAAAATACATTACTTTTTCCTTTCTTTCTAGAAGTTTATTTAGCGCGAATCAACCTTTGAAAATGCATTAGAATATGTTGTTTAGTTCAGTAAATTAATTAAAAATTTATACTTACAGTAAATAGTCAATGCAAAATTTCTATCGTTATTTGATCCACGCAATTATTTAATATAAAAATAATATAGTATTCATTAAAATTAATAACTATGCAGTGTAAGTATAACATTTTTATTGTAAATTAATTAAAAATGTCATTAACATGAATTCAAATAAAAATCTACATATTTTTTTATGTATACTATATAATGATTTAAAAACATTAAAACGTAATAAAATTTAGATTTAAAAAAAAAATATCTTTTAGTTTTTAATGTTATTTTCTTTATTTAAAAATATATAACCAATTATCAGTAATTAATGTGATAAAAAAATATAACTGCTTTTATTGTATAATTATAATATTATAAAATTAATAAACTATAATATTTTATATATATAGTTTTTATAATTTCAATATAAATTTAATAATCATTTATTTATTTTAATTATATTTTTTATCGTAAAAGAAAATGTACAAATAAACGTGTATATGCCTATGTTTCCAGTATAGTATATATATAATGTACACATTCTTATAATGTACACATTCTTATCTCTTCTCTGGAACCAACTTTAGGAGAGTGCAGTCACTGAGTTTTTCATTTGCTCAAGGTCAAAAGTAAACTGTGTCCCATGAATAACTTTCAGAAAAATACTCAAGTGCCCAAAATGGCTGAATTTGTAGCATATTTGGAAACAGATTTGGATATAAAGCAAAAGTTAAAAGAGCTCAAAAGCTGAAGCATTCTACTTTAGTCTGTATATCTATCTGTCTTTATATATATATATATATATATATATATATATATATATATATATATATATATATATATATATATATATATATATATATATATAAAAAAATATATTTATTTTTTTTTATATATATATAAAATTATTTTTTTTTTTTTTTTT